>Ga0209589_1001570_pt1 | contig 38048 bp, 15 predicted proteins | sample CowpeawhiteBW_FD_187525 | JGI IMG/M metagenome (GOLD analysis project Ga0209589, IMG submission 187525) | Root nodule microbial communities of legume samples collected from California USA - Cow pea white BW (SPAdes) (version 2) | ecosystem: Host-associated > Plants > Roots > Nodule | place: USA...
ATATATATATATATATATATATATATATATATATATATATATATATAATTTTTAGAAGAAAAAAAAAGAAAAAGTCTAAATTGGGTGTCACACGACACGAACGGCAGAACAGACACACAAAGAAGTGAAAAAAAATTTTCTTTAATGATTTAAAATAATATAATGAAAATTGGAAAAAATAAATCAAAAGAAAAAAGAAAAAAACTGGCAATGACGTACCTTCAAAAATTTTCAATATCTCCTCACCTTTTCTCTTCTCTTTTTCTTGACTCCTTTCTTAATATTTTTGTGGTTTTTTTTTTCAAGAGAGATAAAAAAGAGTTGTGGTTGTGTGAGTGGTAATGAGAGGGAGAGAGGAAGAGTAGAGAATATTTTGTTTCGATCGATTTTTTTCTTTTCATCCTTTTTCATGTGACAGACTATCTATTTATATTCACAAATTACAATATCAATACAATCCTAACCTTAATTGTAATGAACAATATAAGGAAGAAATTGGTCATGATAGTAGCACATTATGAGAATCAAATCATACCAAATCAAAGCATAATATCAAACAACATCAGTAATATTGATTCTAACAATTAATAAATTATAGAACAAAATAAATCCCAATTAGTAATATTGATTCTATTTATATGAAGAGATATTGCTTTTAATTATTAGAATCATATCACTAATTTCTCTATCAGAACAAATGTTGAAGATATGTTGAGTTGTTTGGCTCATGAAAAGGAGTGTGATAATTAAAAATAAATTGAGGTCTTATTTTTTTCATTTTTTTTCTCTTTTTTCATCTTTTTTTTTGTTAAAATTAAAGTTTTAAAATCTTGGAAGAAAATGGATAGGTCATTTTTGTGATTTGTGTTGGCTACAGAAGACATGATTGGATCGAGAGCCTTCAACCTTAAGAGCTTTTATACCAAGAAAGATAAAATGGAAAAATATGGCAGTGCTTTCGTATTGTAGATGTTGTGTTTATATAAACACAATATGGTACAATCATAATCTCTATAATAAATTCATCATTGAATACCATAAACAATATAGTAAATAATTGATAATGATTGTTGCACACATGAGAAATAATACACGGACATAATATCAGGGATAGTAAGATAATATTATTGACATAATATCTCTGGTATTGATTCTAATAATTAGAATCACAACTTTCTCTAACTAATATAACTTCAAAACAATAAATCAAGCAACACCACAAATAGAACTCATAACCCACAATCCAGAGCACCACAACCCACAACCACAAACAACACCACAAACAACCCATACACTAATGCAATTCCAAATAAAACAAAATCAAACAGAACCCTAAACCCTAAACCCTAAAAAAATTAATTTCTCATGAAAACCTAGAATTGCAACAGAGATGTACAATGTAGAAATCACTACACGAGCACTTCTTAGCTGTAGTCGTGGCGCCATAATACATAGAGTTCAAATACCGTTAGAAGTGGGTTTTAAGCCTAACTTAACCCCACAAAACCAACTTGTAAGGTAAGGTTTGCACCCTACTTATATATTATGAAATTGCCTTATCTCTAGTCGATGTGGGACTTCCGACACACCCTCTCACGCCGAGGTATATTCATCTCGTGCATGAGACTAGAAATGGGTAGTCCAATAGCAGGATGAAACAGAATGTCGTAGAAAGTTCGCAAGGATAGACTTTAATTTTTTTTTAAATAATGGCTCTGATACCATGTTAGAAGTGGGCTTGAAGCCTAACTCCACCCCCAAAAAATCGACTTGTAAGGTAAGGATTGCACCCACTTATATATTATGAAATAGCCTTATCTCTAGTCGATGTGGGACTTCCAACACACCCCCTTAAGCCGAGGTATATTCATCTCGTGCGTGGGACTAGAAATTAGTGGGTGTTCCTTTAGCAACCCGATAGTGGGTGGAACAGAATGTCTAAGAAATCTCGCTAGGATATGCTCTAACTTGACTCTAATACCATGTTAGAAGTAAGTTTTAAGCCTAATTCAACCCCACAAAACTAGCGTGTGAGGTGAGGTTTGCACCTTACTTATATATATTACGAAGTTGTCTTATCTCTAATTGATTTGGAACTTCCAACAAATACTAAAATACCATTACATATTGCAATATCCAAAACTAAAGTTGGGATATTGTTCTAGTTGAAAGGATAAGGTCCGATAAGCCAAGATATTCAAAGTGCCTATTTTTGATCTTTACTCCTCCTTATAAAGTCCTTTTCCCAAGCACTCAACTTCTCATTGTCCTTGCTTATTTAAGTGTCTTCAATACTCCCCCTCTTTATTTCATCCACAAAACCTACAATCATATTGATAATAAATAGGTACGAATTATCACTACCTTTTGTTCAAGTCGGTATTAGTATACTTTTTCCTATTAATGTGTGTCTCAAGTAATGAGTCTGATGACCCAATCAGGATAAATCTTCAATACCCGATCAGAATTGAGCCTAACACTGCTAGTACGTAAGTAAATTCCATAACAAAATTGAAAATGACAAACAAAGTCAAGCCTTTAAACACAATGTTGTAAAAAGAGGATGGACAATTAAAAAAAAATTGAAAACAAAAAGAATCAGTATCAGAAATTTAATTATGGATAGTTAGATAAATTCGCTAGTACATTTTATTACTACATTTATAGTTGACCGGTGTATAGGTGGAATTACTAATTATTGTTTCATTTGGATGTTGATTTGGATTCTTAATTTTTGTTTAATAATAAGAGGACGTTGTTTAATACAATTACATGATAGAATGAACCTTATTTCAAGACTAATAAGATGAGTTTTATAAATGAAATGTTTATAAAATTTGTTATCCTTGTGGTTTATATTCGATTTCTGTTCCTTTATGCTTTAAGAAAATATTTAAAGAATTTACTCGTTGCAAAAGGTGTTATACGACTTTTGTAATATTCAAAATTTTAAAATATTAATTACATCTATTTTATAAGTTTTAATAAATATCAGTACTGATTTACGTGTATTTATTTTTCTTTTATGACAAAAAAAATATTATTATAATTATAAAAATATATTTTTTAAATAATATTTTCAATTTTATGGTAAATAACTATATTTTTTAGATCAAATTTTAAAAATAGTTATTTTAGTTTAAAAAACACAACTAAAAAAACTCATCATTTTGACAAGTTTGTTTCGAATTTTTTTTAGAAAATAGTTACAAATTTTGTTATGAAAATAAATTTACAAGAAATTGTTACTAATTGTTTTGCAAAGTATTTTGGAAAATTACTTTTCGCAAAAAAAAAATTATATTGAAAATATTTATGAATTTTATAATATTGTATAAAATAATTATCTATAAAACCAATTAAAATTCTTAAAAAAATGATAAATTTTTTTTCCTGTAAGTGTTTTTAACAAATTTACAAAAAAAAAACAATGTAATATGAAAAATTCGAAATAGATAAATTTAAAAAAAGTTGAAAATTAAGAAAATAAAAAATTGATAAAAGAATTATTTTTATTTCAAAAATATTTAAAATGTAAAATGTAACGTCCCATTTAAATAATAACATCACACAATGTAATATAAGGAGCAACGTTACGGAGTATAAATGTCACTCCTTACAATATATCCCTCACGCTTGAGAAAAAGTCTAAGGCACACCACGATCCCATTGACAAAACAAGATAAAAGTTGAAAATTATTTAAAATACAAAGTAGTACATAGGCCTCAGCCTTAAAGACCACTCGGAGTAGGGAATCCAACCCAAGAATAACTATGCAGCAAAATCTTCATCACCCTGACGACCACGAGGAGTTCCCACAACTGCTCACAACAATAAATTGATGATCATCGCAAAAGAAGAAAACCACACATATAACATACAAGCAAATAGAAAGGGTAAGCTAAAGTAAAAAGGTTTTTATCATGCAATTGAACATACAATTTAAAAGTCAAGAGTACATAAATCAGCCAAGCATGTAATGACCGACAAGCAAGACATTAAGACTCAGTTATCTAGATACATATAATCAGTCGGATTCACTGGATGCTTGCACTTATGGTGGCCTCTACTGCTCTGCAGAGCCATTGCCAATGGGTTTTACCCTACCACGCACAAGGTTAGTCTTCAAACATCTAAGGTCATTATCCTACCAAAGACTAGGGCCTCTTGCTACTCTCACCACTTGAGACAGTACACTCTATGTGAGACTAACTGACTATTTAGAGTGTCAGGATGTAATCCTTACTTGAATCCTTACTAAATTATATAATGAGGCACCACCACAAAACTCTGTGGAATTACGTCCTGACCATGAGGTACCAACATGAGCTCCCACTAACAAAGGTCATGGAATTACGTCCTGACCATGAGGCACCACTATGAGATCTCACCTAGAGATTCATGAAATTACGTCCTAAACCATACCAAAATCATGTCTCACCAACTAAGCATAAAGTTATCATGCATCCCAATTTCCATGCCAACATTTATAACCAAACATCGAATCAAGTTCCATACAAAGATCATACCAATTCATCAATTTCAGGCCATACAGTCAGATATTTCATGCATATTCACACACATCATACTTTAAATAAGGTATTCCAACCAATCAGACAACCAACAACCAAGAACATGGAAAAGAACACAAATTCTTGCACCAGTCTCACTCAAGCTAGGGGCCCTCGCTCAAGCAACTTTCGCTCAAGCTACAGATCCTTGCTTAGGCGAGTCTGCCAACAGAGAACACTGCAGTGTTCGCGAGCTCTCGCTTGGGCAAGACCTCCTCGCCTGAGCGAGACTACTCTTCGCCCAAAGGTAAGGTCTCTCGCCAGAGCTATAACCAAGCAAAACACAAATAGTCTCTCACGAGTTCTCACTGAGGCGAGCCCCTCTCGCCTGAGTGAGATGACACCTCGCTCAAAATGAAAGCTCTCTACCTGAGCGAGAGCTTGAGCGGGAACCTGAGCCATCTTCTGCTATTCTCGACTAGGCAAGACAAGCTCATTTGGGCAAAAAAATCATATCTCGCCACTATTCAAGCACGCATCAACAGACCATTCATACCAAATAGCATATAAAGACATTCCATACGTTCACAGTAGCACATAAGCCATACAAATATGAAACAGAGCTTAAAATAGTCAAATTTACAAAAAATATGACAGTCCCTAACTTCCCTTACCTCAATGGAAGCTACTACGAAGGGTGTAGGCACAAGCAGAAAGCACACAGCTCCAAGAACAGTTTTGTGAGGTGGAGCAAAAAAGGATTGAACTAGCTTGACCAAGATTGGGACCAAACCCTAGCAGAGTTTGTTGTTGCAGCTCTAAGAGAGAGTGAGGAAGTTGATTTCTGAAAAGTGGCAGCAATGAGAGTGTTAGGCTGGTTTAGGAGTTTTGGACACCCTATGGGCCAACCTTAGGCCCAACAGATTAGGGCAATCCTTAAACATTGGATCTTACATAAAACAGTAACCAAAATGTATCCGAGAAGATAGTACAGATAAGATAAAAATATATATAAATTTATTTTATATTTACATATTTATATTTATATTCAGGAAAAATTATTTAAACAGGTTAAAAAACTAAATTCATGTTTGTACTGACGGAACTTGGGCAAAAGATTCAAGTGTCAAATTAGATTTTTTATATGTAATTTATCTTTTCTAGTTAAATAAAAACACTCTCCATTTTCTTTGTTTAAACCATTTTCACACAATGATTCACGTATGCATTTTTTTTAATTTCTAATCTTTCTAATTCATTGAATTCACATAGCAAGGTTATTCTAATTTATATTCCAATTCAAAGATATTCAACTAATTCATTACATGCATCGGAATTCGTAATACATCCATAAAATTTTATAAATTTTACCACATGTAGTGTAAAACACAAAATCCCTAAATTTCGTAATTTAAGGTTATACTAATTTAAGAAAAAATATAAGTTAGAATCATGCCAATTTCATAAAAGAATTCATAAAATCATAATTAGGGTTCTTACTAATTTGGAGAAAACTTAATATAAGAAAATCCTATTAGGAGAATCATAAATCTAAGATACATAAAATATTGATTCATGAGAAATAGTGTGATAATGTATTCTTCAATCTTTATGTTTTCTGATTTATATTTTTAACTTACTTTTTTCTTAATGACTTATTGACAAATAGCTTTATGACTAAAGATGAAACTCTATTTTTTTATTAATCAACATCCATCAAATTAATTTTTATTTTATTTTTTAAATAATAAAAATATATAAATAAAATAGAGAGAAATTTTCCTAAATTTAATATAAATAATGTAATAAGATATAATATATTTTTAAAATATATAAAAGTAAAATTTAAAAAAATTTGGGAGTCATGATTCCCTTTGTCACGATGAAGTTCCGGTAATGTATGTTTGAGTGAGATGATTTTAAATTATGAAAGTGAGATGAGAATCAATTCTATAAAATGTGTATAGTTTATTTAATTATAATTAAAATTTATTTTCCATCCTTTTTCTAAAGAATAAGGATGATAATAATTAAAGTCATTTCATAATGACACTAAAAAGATAACTAGTATTAAAAATAATAAACTAAATATTTAAATAGTGTTTTTTTAATTTATTATTAAATTTATTTTAAGTTTCTCCAACTTATTTGTTTTGATTTCATAATGAACTGTATGTTATGAATTAATGATTGTCCATTGATTTGATAAATCTACTCATATGACTGATGTTTATATGATTCATTACTTTTCGTGTAAATATTTGTATTAATTAGTTTATTTGTTTCCTTTATGGATTACATGTTGTATCTATAAATAAGACTCTTCATATCAATAATAATACACAGTAATAATACACATATGAGGACTAGTGGAAGCTTTTTCTCTCTAACGACTCTGCATGTCGCAATCTAAGCTCTTCCTAATCCTTTCTCAATTTATAAATTTACCTTATATTCTTCCTCCTCTTGTGATAAGAATTATTTGACTTTATCAATTTTCATCTCCGTCTTATTATTTTTATTTTTATTATGACAGTGATTATTATTATTATTTTGATGATGATGATTATTATTAATATTATTATTTTATGTGCTAGTTCTAAACACGCGAAACGTTGCAAAATTTGGATTTGTGACCCTTGATATTACAAGGAAGAATTCCTTATATTGGAATTTAAATGTTGAAATACATTTAGATGCAATGAATATTGGGATACCATTAAAGAAAGAAATAAAGCATCTAAGCAACTAATTTGCTCATGCGACTAAAATATTATGAAAAGAGATTTCACTAATATTATGATGCCTATGTATGGCTGGACAAAGAAATAAAGCTTTTGATGAAAAATCATGAGATTCACCTAATCTACTCCATTCCCAGAAGTGAATGCAGCAATAAATATTATGAATTTATTTCATGCCTTTGTATGGTTGAACAAAGCAATAAGCTTTTGATAGAAAATCATGAAACCTGTCCAAATTGGTTATGTTCCATTCTCAAGAGTGAATGCAGCACCACTTGATTTATATTTTCATGATCGTGATCGTGATATTGATTATGGACATGGTTATAAAGAAAATTTCAAAGATAGATTTTGTCACCAGAAGTGGCACAATAATGTGAAAAAGGGAAAAGGAAAATGTGAAAATATTGACAAAAAGATGAAAGTATATATTATCATTACGGTGGTAAAGGCCATTTGAGTTGTACTTATTATACACCAAAGCATTTTCAAATAATGAGAAAAACGTAGAAAAACACTTTGCTTATGAAGATAGTGATTCTGATTATGGCCATATGGATGCTACTCATCTTGATATTACATTTTCTTTGCTAAAGCAAATAAAAACATTGATTACCTCATTGATTATGAGAGTGTTAAAAAAAAATCTCATATTGATATTTACGTTTATATGAAAAACGAATGTTTGCACTAGTACCAAAGGATATATGTCTTATTGATAATGCAACAACTTATACAATTCTCAAGAGTAACAAATTTTTCTCTTGTTTGATAATGCGAGACATCAATGTTAATATTATTTATAGTACTACAAATATATTTGAAGACTCTAGAAGAGCTATTATACTTCTACCAAAAAGTTGAATAGAAACTTATTAAGTTTCAAGGATATTTGTCTAAATGGATAATATATTAAGACAAACAATGAAAAAGATATGAAATATCTTTATATGTCTACGATTGAGTTGAAAAACAAAAGTATATTGGAGAAATTATCAACATTCTCTTATGGTTTATACTACACGTATATTAGTACAATTGAAATGCATGTCATGGTAAACTAGAAGTTTACGAATCAAAATGAATGTCTTGTTTGACATGATCAGTTGGATGATTTGTACTACACAAATATTAGTACAATTAAAAGGCATGTCATAGTAAACCATAAATTTATGAATCAAAATGAATTCCTTGTTTGGTATGATCAGTTAGGTCATCCCGGATCTATTATGATGCAAAAAAAGGGGTTCAAAAACTCATGTTGACACCCACTTAAGAGTCAAGAAACTTCTTCAGACCAATAAGTTCTCATGTACTATATGTTCATAGAAGTTGATAATTAGACCATCACCAGAAAAATTAAAAATGAGTCAATCTCATTTTCAGAACAAATACATGGTGATATTTGTGGTCCAATACACCCACCATGTGGAACTTTTATATATTTCATGGTTTTAATTGATGCATCAACTAGATGGTCACATTTGTTTATTATCAACTTGCAATCAAGTAATTGCAAAGTTATTAGTACAGTTAAGAGCTTACTTCCCAGATTATCCGATTTAGAAAATCTGTTTTGATAATATTGGTGAAATTACATCTCATGTTTTTCATGAGTATCGTATATAAATTGGAATTGAAGTTAAGCATCTAGTAGCACATGTTGATACTTAAACTAGACTTGCGAAATCATTACTAAAACGTCTAAAATTGATTGCAAGACCATTACTTACGAGAGCTAATCTTCCAATGTCTACTTGGAAATATGCAATTTCGCATGTTGCATTATTGATTCGCATCAAGCCAATAAGTTATCACAAATACACTATTATGCAGTTGGTTTTTGGTCAGTGACCTAATATTGTCATGTAAGAATTTTTGAGTGTGGTGTATATGTTTCAATTTCCCCACCAAAAAGGACTATGATGGGCCCTTAAAGATGATTGAGAATATATGTTGGATATAATCCTACCTCAATAATAAAATATCTTGAATTACTAACAAGAGACTTATTTACAGTTCGACTTTTCGATTGTCACTTTGATGAATAAGTTGTTCCAACATTAGGGGGAGAAAGAAAACAATTTGAAAAGAATATTGGTTGCAATGAATTATCATTATCTTACTTTGATCCTCGTATAAAAGAATGTGGACTAGAAGTTCAAATGATAATTCATTTACAAAATTAGTCTATCAATTACCAAATATTCTTATTAACAAAAAGGGTTATCAAATTATATATACCAATTGTTAATGCTCCGAGTATATTTGATATTATTTCATAACACGCCTAAAGCATGGTAGGCTTGTTAGTTCCAAAGACACATTTGAAGCGTGGTAGGCCTATTGGTTCCAAAGATAAAAACTCTTGAATGAGAAAGGGAGCTAAAATAAAAAATGGCCTAATCGAAAAGGTTGAAATCCCAAAAGATTCATTTGACATAATTAATGGTTTGGTTCTACAAGAACCTCAAGTACTTGAAATTGTTGAAAATGATGAGATCTCAATAAATTATGTCATGAATCATATAATATGGAACCGAAATGAAGTTAACATTGACGAAACTTTTACTTATAACATAACGATGAATGTTATGAATGACAATGAGGATCAATAAGCAATGATCATTGAAGATTGTCGACAAAGAAAAGATTGGCCAAAATGAAAATATGCAAAGAAGCATAATTATATTTGTTTGCTAAACGAAAGGTTTTTGGACATATAGTTTGCACACCTGAAGTTATGAAACCCGTTGGGTAAATATGGATTTTTGCACAAAAATCAAATTAAGAATGATAAAATTGTTAGATACAAAGCACAATTGGTTGCTCAAGGTTGTTCACAAAACCTTGTATTAATTTGTGAAAAAAAAAATATTCACTAGTATTGGATGCAACAACATTGCAATATTCGATTATCCTAGTTGCACAACAAAGTTTGCATTTACATCTAATGGATGATGTTACAACCTATTTGTACGGTTCTTTTGAGAATCATATTTATATGAAAATTCCTGAAGGATTTTATTTGCCTAACAAGACAAATTCTAAAAAGGGTTATTCAATAAAATTGAACATGCTCTTTTATTGATTAAAGCAATCAGGACGTATGTGGCATAATTGTCTTATTGAGTACTTATTAAAAGAAGGATATAGAAATGATCTTATTTGTTCTTGTATTTATATGAAAAGATCCAAAAAATAATTTTCCATGATTATTGTTTATGTAGATGACATAAACGTCGTTGGAACTCCTAATGAGCTTACAAAGCCAATTGATTACTCAAAAAATAATTTAAGATGAATGATCTTTGAAGGGAAAAGTCTTATTTGAAATTAGAAATTGAGTATTTAAATAAAGGTGTTTTTATACATCAAGAGGCTTATATAATTAAGGTGCTTAAAATGTTCTAAATGGACAAGTCATGTCCATTATGCACTCCAATAGTTGTAAGGTCATTAGATGTTGATAAAGAATCTTCTTAGACATCAAGAAAATGATGAAGATCTTCTTGGTCCAGAAGCACCATATCTTAGTGTCATAAAAACAGTAATGTATCTTGCTAATTATACTCAATCTAATATTGCATTTGCTATAAATTTGTTAAGCAAGATATAGTTCTTCAACTACAAGACGAAAATGGTTTGGAGTAAAACATATATTTCGTTACTTTAAGGGTACTACAAGTTTTTTCCAAGAAGAAAATGGTTTGGAGTAAAACATATAGATATCCAAAAATTCATTCATGTGAAAATATGACAGGTCTATTTATGTAGTTTTTGCCAAGAAAAACTTTTGAGCAAATGATTCACAAGTTCGGACTCCATCACCTTAATGATGTAAGTTTACATGAGGAGGAGAAATAGAATATGTGATGAACAATATTGTATTAAAGAATACATAATGTTGTACTCTTTTTCCTTCACTATGGATTTTTCCTAGTAAGGTTTTAACGAGACACATTCTTTTATCAATGGACACTCAAAGGGAGAGTGTTATGAATTAATGATTGTCCATTGATTTGATAAATCTACTCATATGATTGATGCTCATATGATTCATTACTTTTTATGTAAATATTTGGATTAATTAGTTGATTTGTTTCCTTTATGGATTACATATTGTATCTATAAATATGACTCTTCCTATCAATAATAATACACAAATGAGTTGCTCCATATTCTCTCATTCTTTATTCTCTATCTATTCTCTATTGTTTCTTTTCTTCTTTATTATCTCTATTATCTATTATTCTCTCTGTTATCCGCTTTATTTCATAACACTATAGTGTTTGTGCAATTATTAATTATTGTTTATATTTACATTCTTAATTTTTACTTAATAAAATAAGAGGATGTTGTATAATACAATTACATGATAGAATGCACTTCATTTAAAGAGTAATAACATGAGTTTCACATAAATAAAAATATATAATATTGTTGAATTTTATAAAATGAAATGTTTATAGGATTTGTTCTCCTTATGGTTTATATTCGATTTACTGTTTCTTTATGCTTTCAAAAAATAAATTTGCTCGTTGCAAAAGATGTTATACAACTTTTGTAATATTCAAAATTTTAAAATATTAATTACATAACTTTAATCGTCTATTTTATAATTTTTAATATATATGATAATAAAAATATATAAATTTATTTTATATTTATGTTCACGTCTACATTTTATTTGAGTAACTCAAAATTCAATTATGTTATCATTTAAGGTTTAATTAGTAATTTGGTTCTCTAATTTATTGATTTGATTATTTTGATTATTTTATTATTTTTTTTATTCAATTTAGTATTCTAATTTGTTTAAAAGAATCAATTTGGTTCTTCCATTTAATTTGGCATTTGGTAAATGTTACGTGTCAATTAGTAAAATTTTTAATTTGTTTTAATGTTTTATTTTTTTTATTTTGAGTTAGAACATGTCAAAACTGTAAAATCAACTCAAATATTATCTTAAAATGTATTTATATGAATTCTTTTTAAATAAGTTAGTTTAAAATAATTATATTCATATATATTTTAAAGTTTAAAAATTAAGATATATCAAAATCTGATAAAGAAGAACTTCAATGTTATCTCCAGTTTAGATATTTAACTCAAATATTAATTAAAATCACTTGTATATTTTATAATTTTTGATAAATATGGTAATAAAAATAAAAAATATTATTTTCACTACAACAAAAACCACTTTAAACAACAACATAATATTATGATATAAATTATAAAAACCGTGGTCTAAAGATAAAACCACAATCTTTTAGGCGTGGTATAGGTGAGTGTAACTATATGTAATAGACAACGGTTTTTAGTATGACAATATTTTTAAAACCGTTGCTTAAAATTCTCACAATAAACAACAATTTTACATGTTGATTTTATATCTTACCTATGTTTTTAGACTACATTTTTACTAGTTTTGTCCACATAGTTTAAAGCAACAATTACATAATCATGGACTTTCATGATATTTATATATCATTTATAAAAATGTTGTTTATTATATGTTATTTAGCCGTTGTCTATTTTAGTGTGGTCTAAACTATAAATTGTTGTACTGTTTATATTTATACATTTATATTCACATCTACATTTTATTTAATTAACTCAAAATTAAATTATGTTATCATCTAACTTAAATTTACGCACCCAACACAACTAACCACAAGTTTTATTTCTTCAACTTCAAATCATCCTGCACAAATCCATTTCTAGCATAGCCAATCTCACTGATTTTTGCGTATCTGACATGTAACCTCCACCACACACACCCCTCCCTAATATCCACAAGTGGTTCCACCTCATGAATCAGAACGGATGGACAAACACCAACGTGGACCAATCGCATGTTTTTCCCAACATCATCGTCCAATGGCAATCCACTTTTGGATTTGCCTATATCCACACCACTCTCCTATATTCACCACTCTTGTGTTCATTCCAACATTGTCTTTCCCCCAATTCACACACTCTTCACCAATTCTCACAACTCTTCAGAGCCAAACAATGGCTGCCAACACATTGATGAGCTCTGCTATCACAGCCTTCCCTTCTCTCCTTTCTTCCTCAAAATCAAGGTTTGCCTCTGCAGTTCCCATTTCCAGCTTTGCCACCAATGCCTCTTCTAGGTTTTCCATGACTGCTGATTGGATGCCTGGCCAGCCTAGACCCCCTTATCTTGATGGTTCAGCACCAGGGTATGCCTCAGAGTCTCTCCTTTTGTTTAGTCCAATAATCTTAACTTTAAACATGTTTTATGTTCTTAAAGATGTTATCTTGTTGTTAGAACTATACTTTTACTCTGAAACTTTAGATCAACATGGTTCAGTTTCTCAGAGTTTAGAAAAAATAGTCTTACACTTTTAAGTAAAAGGTTTACAAGTGCATTGATTTTATTAAATTTAAAAGTTGAAAGTAAGAAAATTAAATGCAGATTTGTGGTGAAAAAACTCACTTTGGTGTGCCAATAGCAGCATATTAGTGACTTTGAATGCTTTGTTGGTTTTGTTTTGATGTTGATCTGTGCATAATACACGTTATATGCTCTTTCTTTTGTTTCAGTGATTTTGGATTCGACCCTCTTCGTCTTGGTGAAGTGCCAGAGAATCTTGAGAGGTTCAAAGAATCAGAACTCATTCACTGCAGATGGGCCATGCTTGCTGTTGTAAGTGTCTCTTTTGAAATAACAGTTTTGTTTTCTCTGTCGTAATATACTACCAGAAACATGCATTTAGTCTTGTATAATTGCTTACTATCCTAAATGTTTTACAAGTGGTTCACTCCAGTGAGGATATATAGAACTAAATGAGTAAATATACATGTACTTATACTTTCAGTTAATTTCAAAACATTATAGTCTCTTTTATTCATAGGCCAGGGCATTGATATATATATACATGTACACTCAACTAAATAAAGACCAAAATATCACTCTTAAAAATGTTCTTCAAATAATATTCATAATTATGTCCAGAACTTTGTTTGCTGAAATTTCGTATGTATATTGGTGCAGCCAGGGATTTTGGTTCCAGAGGCATTGGGCTTAGGAAACTGGGTAAAGGCTCAGGAATGGGCTGCAGTTCCTGGGGGCCAAGCTACCTACCTAGGCAACCCAGTTCCATGGGGCACACTACCCACGATTCTTGTCATTGAATTCCTTGCTATTTCCTTTGTGGAGCACCAAAGGAGCATGGAGAAAGACCCAGAGAAGAAGAAATACCCTGGTGGTGCTTTTGATCCTTTGGGATACTCCAAGGACCCTAAAGCATTCCATGAATACAAAGTCAAAGAACTTAAGAATGGTAAGAACCCTAAGCCGTATCATAACATATCAATTATTTGGTGTTACTAAAGTTTCTTAAGCATCTGATATGTGTGTTGATAAACATTTAGAAGTTGAAGTTAACTCCTAAAAGAATCTTATTGTCCTTAATTAACAATTAGTCCTTGAGATACACTGGTTTGAAAGAACATCTTTTATTGTTACATATAAAATTGGCTAATTTGTTACATGTCCAATGTTTAGGACGTCTTGCTTTGTTGGCTTTTGTGGGATTCTGTGTTCAACAATCAGCTTATCCTGGAACTGGACCTTTGGAGAACTTGGCAACTCACTTGGCTGACCCATGGCACAACAACATCGGAAACATCATTATTCCACAATCGATTTTGCCTTGAAAAATCCAATATTTGTTCTAATAGCTACTTGTATAACTCCATGTAACAATTTGTAATGAATCAGATATGGCTATGTTGGTATTCCTGTGCAGTAATTATACTTCTGATTAGTATGTTTCGGAACTCATACTTTGACAACTCAGTTAGTATAAAACGAAAGATTAGAGAACGTCCAAGCCAAGTTGATAATTTGCATTACGTTTATGTCCAACAATTAATAAAATATGCTTCAAACTAAGCTGAGGGAGTGTATATAGCATGTGTGGAAACATGTTGAGAATATAAAGAAAACCAATTTAGGATGGAAAAGTTATAACTATTAGTTTCCGAATATCATACCTGAGAAAATAAACACATTCTGAAACAATAAAACTAAAGTAGATTGATTTTTAACAAAATTTTCCAATATCGAATTTTAATATCCTTTTCAATGTTCCAAAATTTGTCAAAAACTTTAGATATTTATGTTAAGAAATGAACTTTTAAGTTTAAGTTAGTTTTATAAGATTAGTTTGTAAGATTAGATTTGTATACATTTATATATTATAAAATCATGACTCTGATATCAGGTTAAAAAGTTGACTTAAAAATTAAATTAATTTTAAAAAATCGGTTTGTAAGGTGAGGTTTGCACCCACTTATATACTATAAAATTACCTTATCTTTAGTCGATGTGGAATCTCTAACAATTTCCAACCAAATGATGGGTTACTTCAATGCATTTATATGTTTTATGTGTGTGTGTGTGCGTGTGTGTGTATGTGTGTGTGTGTGTTCATGTTTGTGTGTCTATGCGTGTGTATGTGTATGTGTGTCTGTATCTATATTTGTGTGTGTGTGTATGTCTGTGTATGTGTCTTTATGTGTGTCTATGTCTATGTGTGTTTGTGTTTGTGTGTTCATGTTTGTGTACGTGTGTGCGTCTGTGTCTATGTTTTTTTTTTTTTGTGTTTGTGTATGTATTTATGTGTGTGTGTGTGTAGGGATGGCAACGAGTCGGGTCGGGTACGGATAGTGCTTACCCGCAACCTGACCCATTAAAAAAAATCTGCCATCTACTTGCCCGTTTACCCGTCGGGTATCCGATTAAAAAATACCTGCGAATATTTTTAAAACCACAGGTACCCGTGGATACCCGATACCCACAAATATTTAAAAAAATATATATATTTTATAAAATTTTTAATATAAAATTATATAAATAAAAATAAATTAAATTAAATTATAATTATAATTAAATTTGACATAATAAAATATATTGTTAATATTAATTTTAATTAAATTTAACTTAATAAAATATAAATTAAATTTTAATTTTAATTTTTTGCAAATAACGGGTACCCGCGGGTACGGATAATATGATACCTGCACCTGACCCGTTTATAAGCGGGTATTAAAATACCCGTTACTCGCTACCCGCGGGTAATAAATACATGTGGGTACTAACTATCCACCGCGGATATCTGCGGACACGGGTATTTTTGCTATCCTTATGTGTGTGTGTGTGTGTGTTATAAGGTACACTCAAGCTTATTTGTACTCAAGATTAGTCTACATCAAGATCTCTTAGGTTATGAGTTAAAACTGTTTTCCTCAACAACTCTTTGACACAAACAATGTCAACGTTGGAAAAACTATTTGCTTCGTATGAGCCTGCTTTTTAGTCAAATTTAAGTAAAAACACACTATCCAAGAATAAATGAGTACATCCAACCATTAAGATATTATGTAAAGAATAAAAGAGCACGTAATGTTATATGGAATGCATTTAATGAATTCTTCACAATCAAGCTCGATATATGTAAGAATGAATTTTAAAAGAGTTAAAGTTACTCAAACGACCAAAAATAGATTTGCAACAACTATATTCTTTAGCTATATAAATCTTAACAAGAAGAAGAAAAGGGAGATAACATTGCATAGTGCTAAAACCCTACTCAAATTTTGCACCCATATAAAGCTTCACAAATAACCTTGTTTGTGTTTACTTAGCAAACTAGATGAGAGTACATAAACCTTGCATACTCTAGTGAGCAATTTTTTTTTTGTATTGATAATTATTCAAATCAACTATACATTTTAGCCAAGGGTTGTTTTTTGGAAAAGAGACTTAGTTATCAACCAAGAGTGGTTGTTCTTCAAAGAATGCTTGTTTAATTCAGAAATGACTTGTTGAAAGAATAATTAGTTAAGCTCGGAGTGACTTGTTGAATAGATGGCTCATTAAGCCTAAAGTAGGTTGTTGAAGGAATATTTTGTTAAGTCACAAGCGACTTGTTAAAAGAATATTTGGTTCAATCAAAAGTGACTTGTTGAAAGAATAATTAGATATGTCGAAAGTAGCTTGTTGAAAGAATACATGAACAAGGTCAACCAAAAGTGGTTGCAATCCAAAAGAATAGTCATATAAGGTTAAAGGATTAACTAGGAGCGGCTACGAGCTCCAAATAATAATCAAGGAATTAACCAAGACTAGCTACAAGCTCAAGCAATACTCAATTGGTTATCTAAGATGTGTTGTTAGCGCAAAATACTTGTTTGTACTTCTAGCATTAGTGTGAAAATAGGGAAAAACATGAGAAGAGAAGATTGAATTGTGTTCTTAAAACTTTTTGGCACATTTGGAAAATGGCATCTTATTAATGGTATTCATAAAATGATTTTATATTTGTCAGGTAATTAGTTAATAGTTTTTTGTCTTATTAGCACTTAGCTTAATTACTTGTTTAAATGTTTCAATTATACATGTTCACACAACAATTTTTTTCTGTTAATGCTAATAAAAATAACATATGCAAATTAAAGGGATACAGAAAGAAAGATTACACACCGTGTTTTCATATTGGTTTGTTTGACCACATAGACTATAACTATTTCTCAATCAACTAATTGAGTTCCACTAAGTAGGCTAACATCGTGAAGTACAATATGAGTATTCTTTGGGCTCATAGTCCTTCATGGCTAACCCTATAAGTATATCGTAGTCATTCCTAGATAGCCCCTTGAGCACTCTTTCAATGAGTCACTCTTGGCTCAACCAAGTATTCTATTCCAAGTCACTATTGACTCAACATGAGTATTCTTTTGCCTCCCAACCACTCCTAGTTGACCTCGTTCATGTATTCTTTGAACAAACCACTCCTAACTTAGATGAGTACTTTTTCTTTTTATCAACAACCACTTATGGCTAATAACAAGGTATTCATTGATCACACTTTTTCTCATTAGGGAAGTTGATTGTCTAATGACGTATGTAGAATTTGATGTTGCCCTCTAGTTTGTTGATTTAAACACTAGAAATGCTTTTCCTTAAACTTTTGTTGGCCTAGAAAATTTATGCAACCTTTTTGCACAATACAATGTGGTTTACCTCTTTCTACTTCTTATTGAGTTTCTTTAAATAGGCTTTAAAGAAAGTATTCGTTATGAAATTGTTTTGGTTGTTGGGCAACTTTGTCTTTTTTTAAAGCCTTCCCTTTGTCTATTAATGTATGCATTAAAAGAACTTTATGCAACAATAAATGCTTATTTCTTATTTATGCAACATCTCAATAGCATGATGTACTTATCTTCTTTTAGGATAGTGTTAATTTCCTTGAATCATTTTGAACTATAGTGTTATATGAAGTATATAATTCTTCTAGAGTTTGTAAGAATTGAAATGGTTGAAATGCCAAGAAGGGGGAGGGAGTTGTATTGGCTAGTTAAAAATTAAGGTGACTTTTAAAAGTCTAAAATAGTTTTCAATTCAATCAAATCAACCACCAAATATGAATGAAAGCACTCTTGGATTCGACACTTTCAATTGATCAAAAATAGAGTTAGTCGATTGATTTCATTACATAGATACAATAATGATAAAATCAACAGATTACATCACAAAAACAATCAACTGAAAAACTGGGAAAAATGCATAAATGCGAATTTGTGATTTAAGTTAGGAATAATATGAAAGATCAATCAAGATATGTTCAAATGAGTTAGAAAAACATGAGTAATGGTACAGATAATGCCAGATCACACAAGAATGTCAATAAGATGATTCAAATCAAAATTGTTTAAACTTTAAAGTGTAATACAAGAGAGAAGGGTTAGAGAAAAGAGCAATGCACAAGATTTTTGTACTGGTTCACTCAAACCTGAGCTACATCTAGTTAGTCAAGGCAACATGAGCCTAACTTTGCACTATTTCAAAAGATTTACAAAGTTCACAACATTACACTTTCAAAATATGCAAGAACACCACATAATGACTCTTGAATCACACACGAATCACACCAGCAGAGCAAGACACCTCTTGCAGACCTGGAAAACCACCAAGCACAACCTAAAAGCTTGAGAAAGACCAAACCTCACTTGTAGCACATCCTTGCCTATCAAAACCACCTTCTCCAAGCTTCAAACACAGAGCAAAATGCTCCAAGAATGATCCAAGATCAATCTTCAACAACTGTAAACTGTATGATCACAAAAGAGAGAGAATTTAACAGTTTCCAAAAAAAATTGCCTAAAAAATGGTCTTTCTAGCTCTCTTTTGAAAAATACAACTTTAATGGTCAAAATATAACCAAATTCAACAGGTTCATTCTTAAATCAATTGGTTGATTTCACTTAACTTAAGTGAAATTAGTCGATTACAAAATAAAATCAACTAATTGAATAAGTACCAGTTAAGACTACTCCAACAACCCTTTTAATATGTTAAAAATTCATTCAACAAATTAAAAGACACGATTTAACATATTGAAAAACATTTCAACAAATTAAAAGACACAACTAAGACCCTATACATTTAGTTAATGCAAAATGATCTACAACATGAATTACAATCTTCATGCTTGTTTTCTCCATCAACAATCCAGATAGAGAGCACGCATACAAGGCTTGATCAACACGTGAAACATCAAATTTTCATATCTTCATCAATGTAAGTATGTTCCAACATGTTCCAACGCAATGGCTTAAAGTACCTTCATCAAATCTTCAAGCACCAAATCATCCAGGTTATTAGTGCCAACAAAGTTGGCAATGCTTAGTTCAAGGAATTGGTGAGGAAAACAATTTAGCTCTTTGTTCGAAAGATCCTTTTTGATGTGGCTTGTTAGTTGTGTAATGAATCATTTTTATTTTAGTACGAGGTTAGTTTGCTTTTATGTGTAACACCCCACTTTTGGTCATATCACCTATATTACGTTTTTAGTTAATTCTCTACTTAACCACATTCAATAAATCGTATAACTACACGAAATACAGTGTATCTTTTTATCAATTCATTTGCGCAAAATATAAGTCATCTAGAGACAATGAATCGTCTGATGCATGTATAGACTGAGGCACTTGTCTAGTCAGTACATTGCTTAGTTCGACCAGTGAGCTTAGTTGTCACCCAATGCTCTTAAATGACTCATTTGTTGAAGTGTTGTCTGATGAGGTATTGTTTGGCCTATATAGTCTAGAGCACCTCGTCTGCACCTTTTCATTTGATGCGTTGGGCTTAGGATTTCTGCACGTGAAAGTTGTTGCTTTGGTTATTTCTTAAGAGAGATTCGTGAGACTCTTTGATTCAATAAAATGTTATTCATACTGAATATTCAACAAATAAAAATTGTGTTTATTCCCTTGAATTTTGGCAAGAAATCTAGGGTAAATTTTCTAACATGGATACAAGCATCTAGTACTGATATTTTCGACCTTTATAATAGAAGTAGTTGCTACTAGTGAAAAACATGAACCAAAGTTGTAAGTGAAGTCAACACTTTTGATCTCCTACATATAGCTGGAACAATAGTTAAGATCCAACCATAACCATTATAAATAGAGATTAGCAAGCAAGCTTCCACATAATCTCACTCACCACATCAATAATCTTTTCCATCACCACTTCACTTTTTTTTTTTTTACTTTCTTATTCGTTATTTTAGTACCTTTCATGTGGAGGGCTAAGTGCCTTGGTTTGATTCTCTTGTAATCTTAGTTGATTTATAGGTTATGTGCAAACAATGAATTATTCATTAGTTTGGTCAATACAAAGTACGCTTTTCCTCTATTCTTTATTAATTCTGATTTCTTATTATTATGTATGTTTATCAATCTTATAGCTTTAGTTTGAAATCTTATTTCTAATAACCTTTTGTTTGTGTGAATAAGCAATACTTTAAAGCACGTACATGTTGTAATAGGCCTTTTGTTGACATTCATTTGAACTGGTGATAAACTGCATGAGTTAATTAAATGCTAGCTTGGTTAATTCTATACTACATTACATAGTTATAAAGGTAAATGAATAGAGAAGGATCTCACCTACATTCATTTGAACAAGTGAAGTTTAAATAGAGTTTGAATTACATTTGTTTGATCAGTTAAGGGTCTAAACAATTTAATATTAGTTTGTTGAACATAATTTGAAATCTTTGTTTATAAATTAATGAATGATAATCATATCATAACCAATGAATTATTTGATTATGAGAAAGCTAAAGAATCAACCTATTTTGTCTTATTTGTTTTAAATCTTTTATACTGTCTACTATTTGTCAACCTCTTTTTTTTTTATTGTTTATACCTCCTACACATTTCTTCATATCAAATTCATTGGGAAAAGATTGAGGTTAGCTTAACACTATCTATATTCATTTGTTCACTATTTTGTGCAACATTGCTGTAGAAGAGTGACATTTATTTGATAGCATCGACAACAATTATTATTCATCCAACGTGAGTTGACTCTTTCGGTAAAACTATCGTCTAGTGCTCTTGTGTGGAAGACTTTTCTAGCAAGTCCATTTGGCAAATATATTGCCCATCAGATACATCATTTGATGAGTACTTCCTCAAGCAAGCACATGTAAAAACGAAAACAAATGAAAAAAATTAATTTTAGTCCTTATATTTTGTATTGTGAATAATATAGTTTCTAATGACAAAAACAGAGTCCAGGATCGAGGATAGAACCCTTGACAATTCATAAAAGAGAGCTAAATTAACCATTATTAAAATATACCAAGATGTTTTTACTATCTTTTTAATGACGTAAAAGCACGTTACAAACTTCTAATCATGGCATGAATGTACTTTCAATACAGATGTTAAAATAGACTAAAATGACATTTTATTAATTATTTTTGTAAAGAAATCACTAATACTTAGGATTGAAAAATCCTATGAGCAAACCGACTATGACCTAAATGACATTTAGAATTTAAATTCTCTATTTTTTTTTATATTGTTTTGCAGTGCTTTTAAAATATATTAAAAAAGAATTTTAATATACTAATATCAGTATATCTATAATGCTCAGCTGAAAATGACAGTATAAAAACTGAGTAAAGAATCCAGACTCAACACTAGAGTTAATTGGTAAATGGTAAGACAAAGGCTACTAGTTAATTGGTAAGTATGATACAACCCAAGGCAAAGGAAAAGCTTCACTCACAGCAACACAACAATTCCTTCTTCCTAGAGCCACAATGGCTAAAACAACACTAACAAACACCCTCCAAAGCCCTCAACCAACACCACATTGCAAATACAATTAATTTTTGCTGTTGATTTACCGCATCAGAAATGTAATATATTTTAATTTAATTACAACAAATAAAATCCTTTGCCAGAGTATTAATTTGAGTGGCTATGTATGCCTGTTTTCACTGGTCAAACTGCTGCTACCTCCACCCATTCGATTTGATTCACCAACCCTTGATGCCAAGGCAAGAACTTCTGGGGACATTTCCCAGCTTCCACTTTTTCTTCCCCAGCTTGATCTCCTGGGATGTATTCCACCACGATCACTCGTTTCATCTACTGTGGTTCTGATTTCTGGGGACAACTCACCGAATTCACCATCTTTAATAGCCAAACGCTCGTTTAATTGTCCTTCAGAAGGATCAAGAGCAGTACCCATGTCGGCCCACACAGTTTTTCTGCCCATCTCTATGTCATCCACGGCTTTTCCCATACTCGGGCTCATAAACCCACCACCAACTGATCGAACAGGTAATACTGGTTCCAGTGGCACCTGTTCAAATTATAGGTATAAAGACAAAACCACACTCAATATTACCTCAATGTAACATGGCAATGATGTTATCGTAAAACCTATAACTTATGTAGCATGGATACCGACATGGACATCCGACACTTCAATATATGTAGTCTCCAAAATTTAAGACACAGGGACATGGATCTATATATTAGATCATTGTATATTTACTTCCTCAAAAATCTATAAGCAGGAAATAGTCAGATAGAATAATCCAAACACATTGTCAGTTACCACAAAAATAGGTTTGGAATTAATTTCCCTTGTATAGAAAATATACATAGAGTACTGTATTTATAATATAGGCCCAAAATACACATAAAGAATAATAACAAAGAAACTAAAGATAGAGATAAGATATCTAACGATATATCTAACAATCTAATATCCAAATTACAAAAAGTAATGATCATATAAGATTTGTTCCTTATTTCTATAATTATAATAGAAACTTGTGCAATAAGTTTATAAGTTGATAGGTTTTTTTAGAAAATTATTATATTTGTGGTTATTAACATTATGTTGGAGCCATGTCAAAATCATGTCAAAGACAGAAATATATCTTTCAAATTAGACACTTCACTGATACGTGTGTCGTACGAGCATCTCGTACGCGTGTTGGTGTCCTATATGTGTCTGACATGGGATACACCATTTATGAGACGTGTTCGTGCTTCATATCGTAATCCTAACTAATTATGTAAGCAAATTATAATAAGAAAATATGGTAATCAATCCTAAATAAAAATAATGAGCAAACACGGAAACTGGCCTAGAACATAATCTAAGATATTCAATGATGAGATAGTTTCAATATTCACCCTTCAAGGGCAAAAGGGAAAGTAAAAAAAAGAAAAAAACTAGAGACTTCGGCGTAGGACATGTCCCAGAACATGGTATCACTATAATTGAAATTATATAACTTTAGATATATAGTGAGGAAGATAGATAGTATTATAAAACTTAAAAATGCTAAACTCTTATTCATAGTAATCATAATGCAAACTAATCAATACAAGGAAGTATAGTAATCAATCCTATAATATAAGGAAACTAAAAGTAGAGGATAATCGAAGATATTCTAAGATATTTTCATATATATTAACAGCACCTTTTCCCTGAAATTGTTCTTTGATTGGGGAATGCTGGTGCAAAATATCTCTAAGAAATTATTGATTACTCCCCTGTTATAGGGGTTGGCCCGTCGATCATATCGGTATCTGAAGTTCTCATATGTGGTCTGTAACAGCAATGGACACATATATAAGGTTGTAAGTTCATTAGAATAGATTTTTAAAGTATATATAATGATTTTAAAAAGGAGTAGTTACCTGATTTGTACTTATAAGATATAAATGAAAGGCAGTCAGGCCACCAACAAACCACATTGATATGAAAGTGTAAATTATTAACACTATGGAGGCTGGAGTTTTGATCATTGCCTTCCAAATTGTTGTCTCCTCTGACTCCATAATTCTTCTAATATAGACCCAACAAAATGCGAAAACATATATACAAAGTAGTGTAGTTGAGAAGACAAACATGAAGAAGAAGCGATAATTACGCTGCATAACAATTGTGCAAAACATTCAGATACATAAAATATTCAAGAATGACAAGTCAAATGATAACTGAAAAAGCCACTGATGAAAAGGAAAATAAAGTACAACGGTATATTAAGACACATCTTTTGTATTAACTCTAAATTCAATGAAATCTAAAATTTGAGGTTTTTTCCATGAAAGTAAAAAGTGTTCCAGCAGTAGCACAGAGCACTTTTTGGGGAAGGGGGTGCGTTCACTAGAAGCTAAGCATAATTGAATAGCATAATCTTTACCATAATTAATAAATGACATCCACACAGCAAGAATTGACCCTAGTTTTCTTATATGAAATTCAGAAAACGCTCCTAAGTATATTATAAAGAATGCTCATATTAAATACAAAAGCACTCAAACCTTAAGTCCAATTCCCCTTATGGACAATAAATACCTATCATCCACCAGGTCTCGATTAATAAGCTGGACTGTTGACTGTTCTACAACTTCACATTATTATTACTATGTATTGCCAAAGATAATAAACAGGAAAGAAATCATATATTAATATAACCATATAACGTACCGTGAGGTTCAAAATTTGACCGACAAGGGTTGAACTAAATTTTGAAAATACAAGTACTGATAATACATTACTAAAAATGCTATATTTTCCAGCACAGCTCATGTACAAAATACAAACTATCTCAACAAATTCCAATCTGACAATAGAGATCATCCATCTCTTTAAATCCACAACTATTAGATTCTATTCATCTCAGATACCAAGCTACACTTTTTTTCTGGCATAGAAAATTCTGCGACAGGATTAACCATTAAAATATCAATTTAGTCAAACAAAAGGTCCACTTACCAGCCCAATGCACTGCCCAACCCATGGACAATGGTGATCAAACCGTTCCACGCAGTTATTACAAATTGAGCAGTGAGAACATCGAGGAGGTCTGTAGAGCATGCAAGTATCACAGTACTTGACCTTAACAGTCATTCCATTGACCTCAACCTCCTTAATGCGAGGCAACCGGAATTGAGGAGTTTGACCAGCACCAACATCTAGACTACCTTCAAAACCTTCTGGCTCTGGAGGATGTGCATTGCGTGGAATTATGCCAGGGTCTCGGCCAGATGTTAACAACAGAAGAACTAACACCTAAAAAGGATTATAACATAAGAATACAGTATGAAAGAATATACTTCAGAGCTCATAATACAGCAAATGCATAATACCCCCTCCCAATAAAATGCATGATTTCAGCATAAGGAATTGAGAGATACACTTACCATAATACACTTGTGTGCTAGAAAGATACACTAAATTTATAAGAAAACAAGTGTTCTTTGGTTTCCCAAAAATTGTCATTGTCGATTTCATTATCCTCTTGAGGAATTATCTGCAATTGCATCTTGGCCGTGATCTAGTGTGGATACCACAGTGTATGATTCATACTGTCAGAATTGTGTTTCAAAGACTTGAGTTTTGGAGGTATGGATGGATGTAACTATGGGTGCTCGATTTCAAATCATGTTCAGTGTTCTATGCTTAGTTTTGGTTTAAGTTGATGTACTAAATAGGTTGTCTGTTTAGGTAAGTTTTAGCTTGCTTGAGGGCAAACAAAACTTCAAATTTGGAGTGTTAGGTAGGTCTCTTGTATGTCATGCATATCTTAGCATTTATCTTGCATTTCATAACCTAGACATGGTTTTGACCACTTTCATGCTAATCTCAAAAGTCACTTGATTTAGATTTAGTGTTCTTAATCTTAGGACTTAGTAATCTTATTAGCATTTGATGTTTGTATGTAGGTAAAGAAGAAGACTTTCTAAAATTAGAGAAGAAATGTTGGAGGAACAAGTCAGCTTCTGTGAAGCACGCAAAGATGGACCAAAAGGGCTGATCTTACCATCATGTGTCATAATGTCCTCACTTGGGTGAAATTGATGTGGCAGTGAGGATGTGAAAAAAGGAATAATGGCCCAAGTGATAGGATTTGAAATTCTTATGTCCTTGGTTTTCACTTCAAATATCTTCATTTCTTAAAAACAATGGTAATTCCATTGTCTAGGAGTAGCAAATGTTTCCTCTGAATTTATACTTGAATTTTTGATGTCACAGGTTAGGTTATAAATAGCCATCTTCATCCTTAGTAAAATCACTTTTGATATATTGAAATTTGAGAGCAAGTTTTTGGCATCTTTGTGTGTGTGAAGTGGATGATAGAGTTTTATCTTATTTCTTACGAGTCAAGCAGTGATTCAACATTAGGAGGTTTTGTTAGAGAAGCATGGGGTAATCTCTACTTCAACAAGTGGCACACCTTTCTCTATTCCTTCCTAAGGCTTCTGACCGTTTATCTTTTATTCTTTCTTCATCCATCCATTTCATATTCCATACTTATTCTTATTGTAGGTCTTGTGCTCATATAAAGTTATTGCGTTGATATAAAGTTGTGATTTGAATCATTGACTCTAAGATGAACATGAAGCCATTTCATGAGATCACCATGGGAAGAAATTCAACTCATTTTTAATTCATGTTCATAAGCATATATGTTTTCCTATTAAAATATGCATATCACTAGCTAAGCTCCTAATTGCTAGGGTTCAATGTAATGAAACTAAAATCCATGCAGTCTCAAGTGAGCTAAAGTATAACAACTAAGAAACCTTGAGCTGATAATATTTGGTTTGTTAGTCATCCTTAAATTCTTCTCTTACGCAAGTTCCATTGCTAAGATAACTAATGAATTAGGGTTTAAAAATGGAAATTAGACTCTTTCATGGATAAATGTTGTTTACAAATATAAACTATTTTGATTAATAGCTTGTTGTACATGAATGGACGTTATTTTTTACAACTCATAATGACTGTGTTGTGTTGTTCAAACTTCTAGTTAAGAAACAACAGCCTATTTACAGTGCAGAGAAGAGCATATGGAGAAGTATATTATGTTTGGTCAGTCATGGAACCTGATGAATACCTAATATTCAGTCCTAGCTCAACATTCAACAGGAACTCCTGTTCCCATTCTTCCCTCTGCACCACACCTTACTTACAGAGATCTCACAGAACCTCATTGCTTGGGAGCAATTTATCTTCAATTAGATTAAAAGGTTTTTGACAAAAGCAAGGGCGATACTGTTCTCTAGCAGAATCCTATTTATGCTGACATTTGGCATCTGTAGTTAGAACTTAGACCAAAACTTGGATACCTAATGGGAAATCACCATAATTGATATGGAAACAAATGTATTTGCCATGGCCAGTTTTCAGAAAGGCTCTCTTACAGCTACGACGTAATGTGCTTTCCATCATTATGCAATCAGTTAAAGGAGGAGAATATCTGCTCAAACTTCTCTTCATCATATCTGTTTCCCTTTCAAATAAAATATTATCTCTAATTTAAACAAAACGACATAATGCAGAATACTTGGCTTGGTCAAGGATTCCATTTCTTTGCCAGGAGCAAAATTCTGCTAGCAGTACTAGTTGATCATATTAGATTCATTATGGTCCTGGCTAGTTAAACAAATGAGTAAAGGGACATCAGCCAAGTTGTATTCCATTCAGAAATTAGAAGTTAACTGATAGAACTGATATTAGAACAGAACAGAAAGATATTCTTTTATTGCTATCTGTACTCTAATCCCGTACCAACATAGTAGGGAATAGAAACAAGGAACAAGATGAGTTTTAGTACAACAATACAACTGAGGTTATTTGAGAGAATCCCACTCTCCACAATCCATCTCACTAAACCCAAAAAACTGTTCACTCTCCTCATTAATAAGACTATTTATAATAGTCTGTTACCGCTGTTTAATTACAACTGTACTAACTACCTTGTCTTTTCCTTCTTTTGTAAACTATACCAAACCTATCATTAACTAATCCCGACTAGTAGCTTACTCCAAACAAGCATGTGTGAGCGGCAACATAGAGAAATGTTTCTCAAGATTATAAATGAAGTGCCAAATCAATATAGCTGAACAATGTAGGGTCAAAGAACAAAATTGTATGCTTGGTGTATGTTTGTATGCATATAAAAAGCAAGAAGAGAGAGTCTCACATAAATAGTGAATATAATAGCAATGGCCATTATGGTCATCCCCAAGTGATCAGAAAAATCATTTATTAGTTTTCTGGCAACATAGGCACAGAAAACTGCAACAGGAGCAGCAATAAGAAAAATTGTCAGGGCCAACGATCTTGCATCCGGTCCAAATATGAACCTGCCCTGAAGTAAAAATTTCTGCAGGAAATGGATGAAAACAATGAATATGCATTTTCACAGAACCACAACAACTAGAGCAACAGCACATTTTAAATAAAATTACAGCATTGACCACTAACATAGTACTATTCATCATGGGTTCTGTGGAAAAGACAATTTACGATACTAACACTTCTATCACAATACTAGCACTTCTATCACAATAAAGAATTAGTCATATAAACTACTAGCAAGTACTGTCAAAACTCGGTGACAATGGTTCAACAAAGGTTCAATATATCATCTTAAAAATTAAACAGCAACTACTTTCTACTTATCCTTGTCACAACCTTGCTTATTATGCTTTCTCAAAATGTTTTAGGTCTGTTTGGATATATTTATTATAAATACTTAAAAGAGGAAAGTAAAAAGGTAAAAAATGAATTGAGCTTTCTAGAAAGCTAAGTCAACTTGTGCATTTAAATCATATAAAAACGCTTTACAAACTTCTCCAAAGCAAAAGCTATGGTATATAGGGACTATTTGGATAAATTTATCCACACAAACAGTCATGGAAAAAGACAACAAAAGAGGAAAATGACATAAATTTCTTCAAATCAAATGCAGAAGTCAGAATACATCTTTAAGAGAATCCAACATGAATGAGTTTCTACAAATTAACTTAGTCAAAATCCATTTCATCTTTTATTTTCTTTTCTGAAATGCGTTTTTATGAAGAAACTGATGTAAAAACAGGCTCACAAGTTATTTTTCCTTATGAAAAAGTTTACCCCATGTATAAAAAAGTTCATCCAAACAAGGTCTATCATTCAAACACCAAAGTACAGGCTTGGTTCAAATTCATCTTCCAAGCCAATACTCCCCCCTCAACAGAAAACCCATTTCTACCAAAAGAAAACACTAAATAATCACAGTAAAAAAATCACAGCTTTAAGAAAGGACAGTGATCAAAATAGGCAACACAACAGAACGCTGCGGTGACAAACTTCATACCAATTCAAATCAAAACAATAAACTTTAAATAAATAAAAAAAACACCCAACAGAGAACTCACATTGCTCCCCTTCCAGGCTTGGTAGACCCGCAAATCTCCGGATCCCGCACCCGGATCCGAACTCGGGGACGGAGGATCCACGTACATATCTTACCCACAACAAACAACCCAAAGCAAGACAAATAAAATCACACACTTTGTGAAAGAATAGAAGAAAAAAACGGTGAGAGAGGTAGAAGTGAATCTATGTATGGGAGACGGAAATCATGGCGGAGAAAAGGGAAGAAACACCAGGGGCGAGCTGAGCAATGTGGAAGGAATGCAATGAATGCAAGGGAAGTAAAGTAAAAGTGAGGGTTTCTATTTGTTTTGTGTTTGTGATGTTTTGATGGGTTGAGGAAGCAAGAAGGGGATTCGCTTTACATTTGACTATTGGTGTGACAGTATAAATGTCTGTGCTTTACAGAGTGTAGAGCCTGACGTGGCTTGTGTGAAAGGGAAAAGGGGTGCGTTTTGGAACATGAATCGGGCCTTGTTCTTTACTGTTCTCAGAGTATATGCTTAATCCTTCAGGTAAACTTAGACAAAATTTTGTGTGATTTTATGATATTTTTTAAGTGACGTGGTGGATTGGTTCCACTATTGGAAAGTGTTCCCCATGTTTAGGTTGTTACAAGATTTCTTCGGCTTGTTTGGTTGAAGAAAATGTTTTTGTTTTTCAAGAAGTAGGTTTTGTTTATAGATTTTCAAATCTAAAGTATATTTGTCTTTGCCTTTTCATTTTCGTTTTAGATTTTGGTGAGTAAGCAAAGAATGATTTTCTCTCAACATAATTGATTTCATATTTAAAGCAATATCATTAAGATATTTTAATTTTCTAATGATATAAGATATTATGAGTGACCTATCATTAAATATTTTTTTAAAACAATATCTTATTCCATTAATGTAGAATGGATATTCCTATTAACTTATGTAATCAAATCAAATTTGTTGTTTCACTACAGTATATAGGTATGCCTAGTAAATTTAAAATATTAATAGTTTTATTTATTTTTATTATAAAACATCCAAATTAATTCTCATAATTTTATTTCATTGTATATTATTAGTTTTAGAAAATAGTATGTGCAATATCTGATTTACACTTTTAGCTATTAGAATTAATGCATATACTATTTCCTTAAATTTATTTATATATAATAATATATAATGAAATAAAATTATGAGAATTATTTTGAATGTTGCATAACAAAAATAAATAAGAATATGCATATTTGTGTTAATTAATTTATCTTGAAAAACTCATAAAATAAGTATATAAGTGTAAATTACTAATTTAAATTGTATATATAATTGTAAAATTTTCTTACTTAGAAATCATATATTTAATAACAAAAAAGAAAATTAGGTGCACAAATTATGGACCTTATTTAGTAGTATAGTCAATGGGCATAGATGCACAACCACTCTCCCACTTTGTAGACAAAGTAGCTTCTAAAGTACACCACATTGAAAAAGTGGCCATTCTTTCTTCTTTCGTCCCTATAATGTAAAAAAATATGACTAATATATCTCTCTTATTTTCAATTTAAAATTATAATTTGAATTACTCCATCTAGTATAATTTTATATTATATATATATATATATATAATGTAATCTTTAAAATAATTTTACGAAATCTAAAATTATGAAATCATACTCTAACTTCATTTATTTAAAGGGAAGTAAAAACTAATAACATTGCAAATCATATTATAAAAGTTTTAATATTACCAACAACAATAATTTAATAGTTATATATAACAAATTATAATAGCAAAAGAAATATCACAAAAATAAAAATATAACAAAGTAAAAAATAATACATAAACAATAGTATTGCATGTAATCTTATAAAGTAAAAACTATGATATAAAAATTTTACAAAATATGTTTCTATAATTTTACAAATATATTCAAAATTATTATTAAGTAAAATATATAAACTATTGTTTGAAATGCAAGATAGAAACATAGATTTCCATTTGCCTGGTTGGCTTTTAAAAGTTTGTAGTGTGAATAGGAACTGAGGGGTGCAAATAATAAAATATAAACTATTTTACATGTAAGTTTTTGGGCCACGGTATGATTAGCGGAATGGGCCAACGGTATCCTGATTTCTCTTCGTCACCTTCTGTCTTCCTTCTTCTCATTTGGGTGGTGCTATAGCATAAGCAAAAATCAAAGTATTCAATGTTCAGTGTTAGATTTGGCGATTCTGCAAACCATGGATGCTACCCAGTTGCCCAACATAAAAAAATGGATTGTGATGTATCCTGTTTACATCAATTCCAAAAAAACAATGGCAGAAGGAAGACGCATCGCGATCGCCAAAGCTTGCGAAAACCCTACTTGTGCCGAAATCGGTGATTGTTGTAGCTATCTCAAGCTTCCTTTTGCAATTGAGGTTTGTTAATTTTGGAATTTTTACTCATCTCTGTTAAACCTCTGCAAAATTTATTAATATATGGAAAATTGCAGATAGACAAGGCGTATCCTCGCGATTTCATGCAAAGAGGGCGCGTGAGGGTGTTGCTGAAGAAGGAGGATGGGACACTCATTAATCCCTCCATCTCGTCCCGTAAGATTTGATTTTTCAACCCATATGAATTTCTGTCAGTATGTTGCTTTGAATCAGATCTGGCTATGTTGGTATCCGTGTACTGTAGTTACTCTTGGAATTAATATTTCCAAAACTCATACTTTGGTCACTCGTGGGCATTGAAGAATTGTTTATGACAAACTTCCAAGTCATATTGATAATTTGCATTACATCTATTTCCTGCTAAGGTTAAAATATGTTTCAACTAAATATGTTGAGAATTGAAAAAATCACATTTAGGATGTTAAGGTTAATTACTGTTAGCTTCTGTAAATCATATCATATCTAATACAGGAAAAATCACATTGTAAATGTAAGACCGTATATGCTAGCAGGTTCTGAACAAATTGTTTCTGAATTTCAAATTGTCTATTAATTTTCCAATAACCTTGTATGTGTGTGTGTGGAATTCAACTTCTAGATATGCATATTCTTTTAAATGATCGTCTCTTGGTTCTACTTTCTCTTGCCATGAGTGTTATTGTAAGTGAAATTTCTATCATCGCCACTGGAAATTGGCAGCCAATGTGAAACTCTCTTTGTTCCACCACTACTCCAAGATCAGCTTTTTTTCTTTATCCACCATCGGCTAGGCACCACTCTTAAGCAAATCCTAATCCATCTTCATAGGTTGGCTTAAAACATTGGTATAGTGTGGGACAGAAAATTTCATCTTTCTTTCTCACCCTCCACCTCCTTTCCTATTCTTGATCACTTCACTCTGTTTTGATGTTTGATCATATTCATCTTAACTGTTGTTGACTCTAGCAAAATGTTTTGCACTAGCAATGACACGGAAACTCTACTTCCTCTACTTGCTAGAGACAAGTGGATGGCTAAGAAAGTACACCTACAATTGAGGTTTCTCGTCCTCCATTTTCACAATCAGAAAGTCTTGCTCTTGTTGCAAATAATCTTATAACCCTAACTTTACCAGATGGAGCCTAAACTAGAACATGCTAGAATTTCTAGTTTCCAAGCTGACAAAAGAGATCACCCATCTCTTTCAAATTCGCAACTATTAGATTATACTCACCCTGGACACCAAGCGAAATTTTCTGCCTAACACAGGAAATTCTGCAGACAGGATTAACAATTAAAAAACATTTTGTAAAAAAAAAATCTAACTTACCAGCCAATGCAATGCCCAACCTGCAGGTAATGGTGATCAAACCATTTCACACAGTTATTACAAATTGAGCTCTTAGAATATTGAAGAGGTTTGTAGACCATCCATGTACCACAATGCCTGACTGTAACAGTAATTCCATCGACCTCAACCTCCTTAATGCAAGGCAGCCACAATTTAGGTGTTTGACCAGCCCAACACTACAGTACTTTCAAAACCATATGCTCTGGAGGGTGTACATTGCATGGAGTTATGCCAGGGTTTGGTCGGATGTTAGCAAGAGAAGAACTAACACCCAAAATAGATTATAGCATCAGCACACTGTATGAAAAGAATATACTTCTGTACTCACAGTGCATAGGCCTGTTAATTTAACTATAAACTGTGAACTAAACCACAACTGAACTGCCTTAAACCATTAATAGTTGATTTATCTACAAATAAAGCTACTCTTAATTTTTTTTTTGTCAAAACAGTCTACTAACTGAACTTATGTAATAATCTAATGTAGTGAATTTAATTAAATGAATGAACTAATTTATCACTAACGCAAATGTTGGGTAGGGACGAGATCATTACTTGGACTTCATTATTATGATTCTTTCCTCATGCTATCTCCACCAACACTATTTTTTTTCTTTAATGTTTGCATAATTAACATCTATTGGAATCAATATAATAAATATAAAAAAGTATATATCATATAATCATAAACTCTATTCATTCATCTTGATATGTATTCCATGTCTTCATCCTTAAAATTTATGACTAGCATTATGAACTGTTAGCTCTTGCTTATATTACAACTACATAAATATATTCACACGCGTTAAAATTTGATCGATGTAGTAATCAAGTTTTCTTCACTTTATTTTATATGTTGTAGAGGTCAGTGATAAAAACATGTGTTAAATAAGTTATATACAGATCAATTTTCAAAGTATCAAACACTTATTTAACCCTAAGATATTATTGGTGGTCGCAAAATCATTGTTTACTGTTTTGTTTCAATTTTAAAGCTTTTGTATAAACAGTTCATGAAAAAGCAAAGTTCTTGAGTTGTAACAATTCAGTTCATTTTTTTTAATTAGAATTAGTTCTCTAAAATTATTAAAAGTTTAGTTCAATTTAGGATTTAAATAAATGGTTTAATATAGTTTTTTAAAACTAGCTTTTAGTTCATTTTAGTTTTTCCTCTTGAACTACACTATGACCAGTCCTAGTAATTAAGCAAATGCATAATGCTATCCAAAATAAATTGATGTCAGTGCCTCCACCTTCTCACAAAATATTCCAAATGATAATTAACTGGCTCATAAAAGTCGATGATGGTGAATAATCCTGCCATGCTAGCAACTAGATACACACGCCCCGATAAAGGGAATTTAAATTAAACAGAAAATTTCACCTTTCAAACAATTTTGTAAAAAGTCCATTTACTTTACTCTGCAGGAATATTCACCAAGTCCTCACTCAATTGTCTGCATTTGTTTTGTGAATTAGAAGGCAAACTCACAAGTGATTGATCATTTTGTTACATCCGTTGAGAACTGTTTGTGCTTGATATATGGTTCCTGACTCGAGATATCTAGTTCTTGGCTTGGGGGTGTGTTAGAAATCCCATATTCACTAGAGATATGACTAAATAATAATATATAGGTGAGTGCAAATTTATCTTTATAAGGCGATTTTGTATGATTGAATTAGACTTAAATTTTACTTTTTTAAGAACCATGTTGTACTATAGTCCTGAATTTAAAGTTATTATAAAGTGAAGCGTGGAATATATGATTGTTTAGATAGGTTGGTGAGAGACATTCATAAGATCTCTAAAGATTGATGCTAAAGTTGAGAATTTCAAGAGCAAATCTAGATTCTTTGGTAGTTTAATAGCCCAATGCGCACTCCAAACCATAACTTACGCTCGATGGGGGGATTCAAATGTTGACGATCATCGAGAATTACCAAGGTTTTCTATTAAAGTATTGAGTTTGACTTGTTTATCCAATTTAGTAATTTGAATTTACGAAATTGATTTTATAATCAGTTACCTATACCACCTAGTAGGGTTGCATGATATTTTAATTAATTTTATAATTATTTAGGTCTACAATGAGAAAATAGATTGTTTATTGTAAAAGACCGTGAAAAATGTGGTATTTGTGATGACTAATTCAGAATTGAACAAGAATGATGTTAGGGAAGAAATGTCTATAACATTGATGATCTTGCTTTGTTCATGAATGGAGTGTGGAGGAGAATGGAGCAAATTCAGATTTGGATGCTTCAAATGAAGACATCTTTAGCTAAGGTTGGAGAAGATGTTAGTGGTGCTATACCTATGGGTGATTTGGATTATAATGGTGTAGGCGGCAGGGATGACATTAATGAATATGAAGATCCTGAGGATGAGAATGACTATTTTTTATTTTAATATGAATGATTTCCTTGGATAGTTTGTTTGCCTTAAATAACTATGAATTTGTTAGTTATTACGAGTAATTTTATTTATCACATGTGATTCTACTTATAGTTGTGCTATGTATGGAACCTTAATAATATTTATAATTTATTTTCATATGCTCAACTTTTACTGGTCGAGTTGCAATCTTTTGTCCACCATCGGATACTGCTAATATCCTTGAATTTGACAATATTGAGTGGGTGAGCTGGAACAAGTGAAATAGAATCACAGAATAAGTATGTGGGGACGTAATGAGTGATAGAAATGCAGGAAAAGAGTTTGCTACGTAGTTTGCAGAGAATTCTTCTCTAAGTTGAGGAGTCCTACGCTTTGGTTTACGTCTATTTCACATTCTCTAAATTTGCTTCGTTTCCGGTTTTGCTGTTTTTGGATGATGTTAATGAATAACGATGCTATTTTCTTTTAGTGCATGTTTGCAAACGGCTACTTTTTTGAGCCTTAATGTCTCTGACATTACAAATGCAATTTCGTTGTTTATTTTCTTGGTTGTAAACATCACGAGTCAAAAATCTGATGTTTTCATTTTTGGCGTGCTTGTTTTGCAGGAAAGCAACTAATGTTACGGGTTGCAGAGATGGTGCCTAGACATCATGGAAGGACCAAGAAGCAAGAGACTGCATCAACATCAACTACTGGACCTTCCCACAAATCTGGAAAGGGTGGGAAAAAGAGGAGATAATTTGTGTTTCAAACGTTGTTGTACATGTTTGAGTGTTTTGTCAGATGTACTTTCTATGATACGACTAACTACCCCGACCAAGTTAAAAAATTTCGAACCGTAACATCTGTATGTTAACTAGCACAATTTAGGCATTCTTACACTTGGGCTTCTATTTTGCTTATTGGACAATTTTTTCTTAGCCTTCATTTGGGAGGGGTGGGAGACATTTTTGAAGTTGCTAAGGGCTTACTTCTACAATCAAAGTTTTGATGTGATTTATTTGAACACTTATTCGATTTGATATTAAAAGGGACAAGATTGGAATGGTTAAATGTAAGTCCAATCTTTCAGGGAAGGCGACCTCCAAATAAGATGGAAGAAAGAACAGAAATATTCTTCTCTTGTTTTATTGGATGGAATATATGCATTAAAATAGCAAGGATTTTGCCTTGCCGTTCAAAAACACGTCACAACTATTCAGATAATTACATTTAGCATTTATCCTAATAGTCCAGAGGGAAATATTTGGGTGTGGTTTTAGGATAATGATATAATGACTTGAATTTTTGATTCTTTTCTTATCTGCCTAATATATCCTTTTATTTTATATTTTGTTAAATTTTAAAGTTGTTTGACACGAGAGGTGAAGAGCCGTTAGGATATTATACGCTTGTGTGAGAAAACAGAGAAAGAAAGAGTGCGGTTGCGGGAAAACATATGATAACAGGTTTTGAAATTTTTTATTTTTGTATTTTCTTTTTTTCTGATTGAAAGCCCATTTTTGTCTCTTTTTCTTTTTCAAATGAAAGGCTATTTTCGTATCTTCTTCCCTAAATGAAAGGGTGTCGTTGCTCTCTCAATCTGAAATGCTTTTGTGGTCTGTTAATCAGAAATCTATTCCAAAAGGTAAGTAATTTTAGTTGTGAAATCTGCCCTCCAAAAACACGTATGTTGTTGTTAGAGATGGCAAATAAACTCGCTCCTGTGAGTATTGTCTGAATCCGTCCCCGTTTTGACGAGGAATCCCCGCATGATTGGGTATGGGTATGAAGAATTTCCGACTTTTTCGATTGGGTATGGGGATGTACATATTCTCGCCATAATACTCGTTCCTGCCATATTTCCATTCCCGTTTAAATTATTAAAATCTTGACAAGTAATTAAGTAACCTTATATATATATATATATATATATATATATATATATATATATATATATATATATATATATACTTTCTACTTTTTATTTCTTCTAATTTTTGGTTTGTATGAAACTCATTTGTATCCAATATATTTTTCATCTTATCATAAATCTTTATGTAGTTATGTTAAAATGATGTATGTAATTAAAATTTTT
>Ga0209589_1001572_pt1 | contig 37998 bp, 26 predicted proteins | sample CowpeawhiteBW_FD_187525 | JGI IMG/M metagenome (GOLD analysis project Ga0209589, IMG submission 187525) | Root nodule microbial communities of legume samples collected from California USA - Cow pea white BW (SPAdes) (version 2) | ecosystem: Host-associated > Plants > Roots > Nodule | place: USA...
CTCACAATTTGGAGAATGTTGAAACGGAAGCTCAAGACAATGAGCAACATGGTGATGTTGATGATCAACAGTTTGGAAGTGGAGTAGAGGTTCCAATTGATGATGCTCAAGAGGAACATGATGATGATGACGATCTTGGTGATATACCTGAATCACCTCAAGTCCAACTCAGGAGGTCTAATAGACAGAAACAACCTTCTACAAGGTATTCCTGTGATGAGTACATAACCTTGACTGACGGTGGAGAACCTGAGTGTTTTGAAGAGGCAAAGTTCATTGCTATTACTGAAGCATATAAGGAGTTATTATGGTTGAAGAAATTCTTGCAGGAGCTTGGTTTTAGGCAAGATAAGTATTCATTGTTCGTTGATAGCCAAAGTGCTATCCATCTTGGTAAGAATCCAATTTTTCATTCTAGATCCAAACATATTGATGTGAGGTATCATTGGATACATGATGCTTTGGATGCTAAGTTGTTGGAGTTGGAAAAAGTTCATACAGATGATAATGGTGCTGATATGATGACTAAAGCATTGCCAAGAGGAAAGTTTGAAGTTTTTTGTGAGATCACCGGTTTGGCGGTTATCTCCACATAGTTGTGAGGGGGAGATTTGTTGGGTATTGGGCTCCCTTCCTATGTGGAGAAAAGGCCCAAAATTTGAGAAGCCCATGTGTCACTTAAACCTAGTGGAGAGGAGGCTATAAAATAAAGAGAGAGGCAGAACAATAGAGTCAGAACACACTGAAAGCCCTAACACATAGAGGGAGAGGTAGAGGGAAAATTCTGTTCACGTTTTTCATAGAGCTGTCGCAGTAAATTCGGCGTTGCGGATTCGTTCACCGTTGGATCGGGCTGAAATTTTTACAGCAGGTTCGGAACTCATTGCTCTTCATTCTGACTGGTCGGATCTTTGATACGAGGTCTGAGTTGGGAGATATTAATTTCGCACTGCAGCAGTTATTTGTAGAGGTTTTCCTCTCTTGTTCTTCTCTATTTTGAAAGCTTTGTTGCTTTGTTATTTGGTTGGGTGTTGGCACTATTTCTTTGGTCTGGACGACTCGTGGTTTTTTACTCTTGATTTGAGGGGTTTTCCACGTTAAAAATCTTGGTGTCTTTATTTGTGCTTTTGGTGATTTATTATTGCCGCTCTTTGATTATTGCTCCTCATAGATTCTTGCAAGTTAGGGGAAATTATATCCGCTGCATTCTCTAGTATATTGTTTGTTGTTGTTTTCCCCATCATATATATATTAAAGTGGATTGTAGAGTGGGAGTAACTTTTTTCTTTTCAATAAGAGTGTCAAAATCCTGTTTTCCTTCGTGGAAACTAAGTTGTTCTTTAAACAACACATATTATATATATAATGGAATAATCTTGTAGTTTTATTCTTTTAATGTGTGTGAAGTATTTTTTTTTTTTATAATATTTTTTCAGGTGATGTACCGTAAAATTTGCTCTTTTAACTCAGCCTAACATGGAAAACTTTTCTTTCGGTATGGTTGATTGTCTATGCACGTGACAAAGTTGAGGTAGCCATTGTTATATTGTATCATTGTTATATTCTATATGTAGAAATCAAAGAAAACTTCTCATCATTGGGAAACGAGAATTAATAACCATGCTCTGAAGCCCTATAAATAGCAAGCATGCATCCAATGTAGGCCAAGCCAAGTCAATAAGCAAAAGAACCCAAAAAAAGCGATTCCCCCATAAGAGAGAAAAAAGTCACCATGTCAATGGATCTAAAGAAATCTAACAAGATCAGAGAAATTGTTAGACTTCAACAGATCCTCAAGAAATGGAGAAGGCTAGCCAATTCTTCAAAAACCACTGCTACCACCAATGTGCCCACTTCCATAACCACCACCAGTAAGAGCATGAAGTTTCTGAAGAGAACCCTTTCCCTATCAGAACGTGAGGGAGGGTCAAGCAATGTTGTTCCCAAAGGGTACCTAGCTGTTTGTGTTGGTGAAGAGCTCAAGAGGTTCACTATACCAACTGAGTATTTGGGTCACCAAGCGTTTCAGATTCTTCTGAGAGAAGCAGAAGAAGAATTTGGGTTTCAACAAACAGGTGTGCTTAGGATTCCTTGTGAAGTTGCTGCTTTTCAGAGTATCTTGAAGATGGTGGAAAGTAAAGGGGACATGTTTTCCTCCCAAGAATGTAGACTCAGCATTGAAGAGATGCTGATGGGGTACTGCTCAGAAAACCAGATTGCATATTCTCACCATCCTCAAAGTCCATTATGCAGATAGTACTGCATATTGCAGTTTTTATCCTTTTGTTTCTTTGTACCTTACAAAACAAATGTATGAGAGAGAGAGAGAGAGAAAGAGTGAGTTCAATTACATGTAAGTGACCCCTTTTGCCATTTATGAAGCAAGGATATGATTATGACTTTCACTGTCTATTCACTAATTCTGGAAAATTGTTTTGTAACTAGAAGAACTTCTTTGTTGAGTAATTACATTGTTTGTTCGCTTTTGTGAAAAAGGGATATCTGAAGATTTGATAATACAGATTCAAGATTGTGAGACTCATGTTATCAAACCTTCTGTTATTGTTTGGCAGTATTTTTATGTCTGATCATTAATCAGTATAACTGAATGTTTTTGCTCATTGCAATTGATTCATATTTACAAGAACTCAAACCATTCGACCAGACAAATCCTCATGTTTTGATCCATGTATGTAGCAAACAAGTGATGATTCAGTTAAGGTTTCTTCAAACTGACTTGTTCGATACAAGTTTTGAATCATGAAAAAGCATTCCTCAATTTGGAACCTGTAATAGACATGGGTCAAACACCAAGAACGCAGTGCTGTTTCAATTTTCAAGTTGAAAAAATACTACTTTTCCTTTAAGATATAAACATCTTCTGTTGTAAATAGTTAAGCAGTTTCCGATATATATATATATATATATATATATATATATATATATATATATATATATATATATATATATATATATGGTGAAATGTACTATAGTACTATGGTCAATTGACTAGCTGTTTTCAATATGTTAAACTTGTCATAAATATATTAACTATATAAAAAATATAAATAAAAAGGTTATTGAAAATTTCAAGAGTATTTCATGTCCTTGAATTAATTACTTAATATGAAAATAATTTAAAGCAAAATTGATAATGGAAATATATATTCCGGCTTTTATAATAATTTAAAAAAAAAAGATTTAAATAGTTTTCTCAAGGAATCTATAATATGAGAAAAACACTAATCATTTATCAAAGTTAAATTTATGTGTCAGGCAAGTTGTGATTAAAACCACGTTCAAATTCAAATTGGTATACTTAAGAAGGTAATTCAAAGTCAAAGGTGCATAGGAGTCTAATAATCTCCTTGCAGCAGATGCTTAATAATTGCTAACATTATCTCTCTGACAAGATTCAAGTCACTTACACAGTCGTTGATTTTTAAATTCATAAATTAATAATTTAGAAACAGATAGCGTATAGGGGGATTAAAGTGGTCCACCTTAATCATAGCCTAGTGAATGATTGATGTAACTCTAAACATCACGGGTAAGGTAAGTTAATATCTTTAGAATATTATTCAAGAAACTAATGATTAATTTTAATAAAAAACGGTAGAGTAAAATCCATTAAGTTATGCTAAATATATCAATAAGCAATTAAAAGAAATAACTTGATTTATTAGATACAATGATATCATTATCTCGGTAATGGGTGCTAGAAAAATACCATCTAACATTTTTTTTATAACTTTATTAATGATTAAAGTTATACAAAATTATTAGGCTAACTAAGATGTCAAAATATGATCTTTACAGAAAAAAAATTATACAAAATTAAAAAAAATAGGTAAAAGAGTCTTACATTTTTTGTTCGGAGTTACACAAAATTCAGTAAATAAGAAAATTATATTTGTAGCATGCTCACTTAATAGATATTTAAAAATTCTACATAAAAAAAAAATTAGTACATTAAAATTTAGAACACTTTAAAATTGTGTATCCAAGTTTGCCCTAGTCAATATTTACATATCATTATGTTCTTTGCCCTAATCCTTCTTTCTTGTTTTGAAGGTTAAACTCATGTGGGGTTGGTTTATTTAAATGAGGAGTGACAAGGACTGAGATTCTACAAGTACATAATCAATTTATTAAACACACATTAAGCAAAATTAAAGTGAGTGATAGGTTCTGACTGCATTGGTTTCCAAGGCAAACCGCCCTAACACTCAGGGTACCCTCGTACATTACAATTGTACTGTTGTTACCTCATGGCTTAATTATTTTATTGCCATGCTTTTTATTTTAAGCTAGTTTATGGTCTGAAAACTGAGTCATTTTTGGGTTTTCAAGAGAAGCATGTGACATGGCATTAATAGCACATACAAAGAGTGGCAGAATTAAGCAGTTTCTAGACTTTATTTTTCCAAGTGCATGTTCAACTTTGACCTAAATATATGGGAAACTCTTTTAACAACTTTCATTTTGTAATCTCATTGCCATGTGGTCATGTGGAAGAGCAGCTGAGGACAAGGAACATGGAGCTAAACATGTAGTTGAGGATGAAAGAAAACAAAAGGACAACAAAGAAAATATATAAATAAAATAATTGGGTAAATTTTTTAGTTTGTTTACCAGTGTTGAAAATATAAAGGCGATTAAGAAAAGAAAAATAAAGATTAATTGTCTCAACTCATTTGGTTAAATATAAAATGTAAAACATATTTGCCTTTTGTTTTACTTATATTATAGAATAAATGTATGAATAAAATGGTTATGTCAGTTATTCTTGCAAAAGTTACATTGTTCCTCACTTTTATATCAACTATAGAATAGTTTATTTGTGGTTTGCACAGGTAAGAGAAATAAAAAAGAGGGTAAACCAGTGAAAAGAAAAAGTAAAAATAGTGAACTCGTATTGTACAAATTACAGAATGTATATACACGTATAAATATAAAATGGTGGATGAATAGAATTTTTTTACGGTAAGTCAAATCAATTTTGAAAAATAAATAATCCGGTTTCTGAAAATATTAAAATTAAAAAAAGTTTATGAAAATATGATTTCTTTAGTTGATGCTAGGAAATCATAATAAAGTTTTTTTTTTTTGTTAACATATCAAACTCATTATCATTTTGGACATCAACTTACACCACTTAATTTTATGTTAGTTTTTAAGGTGACTGTACTTCTATAATTGTAGTTAGCAAATTTTATTCTTATTTTAAATTTTAATTTTTATCACCATATTCAAATTAAAGTAGGTGTTGTATGAAAATCATTATTGAGACCAAATTTGGACTATGCGCATGGTTAAACTTAATTCACAATTTCTACGAGTGTGTTTGGCGCATTAGTAAGATCAAAAGACATAGAAAATTTTGTAGTTGTTTATTTTGATGAAATCTTATCGTATATATAGTAGAAATATTAAGAAACACCTAGGACATTTTATACACGTTTTCTTAGTTCTTTGGAAAATCATCCTTTTATTAATGTAGATAAGTGCACCTTTTATGTAAATAGTGTGACATTCCTAAAATCTGTAGTCAATGAAAATGTGGTTCATGTGGATTTCGAGAAAATCAAAGCCATATAAGAGTAGCTCACTCTAAAATATGTGGGAGAAGTTAGGAGTTTCCATGATATGTGAGAGAAGTATAGATTCACCACTCAATAAGTTAGTTAAAAAGGATGTCACATTTTTGTTGGAAGGAAAAACATGAGCAATCTTTTTAGAGGTTTAAAGCTTAACTCACCAATACACTTACTCTAGCCTTGCCTTATTTCTCTTAAACATTTGAGCTAGAACATTGCACATGGAGTTCACAAAGGTGTTGTTTTGTTACAAGCTCGACACTCAATTGCTTCTTTTAGTGAAAAACTTTACAGTGTCTCCCTAAACTATCCAATCCATAATAAAGAGCTTTATGCTCTCAAAAGGGCCCTTCGAACTTGGAAACACTATCTTGTGTCTTTGAAATTTGTCATTGTTAGTTTAACTAAACGAAAAAGGGAGGCAAATTGATTTTGAAACTTTTTAACAAAAAGATTCTCTTTCTTTAAGTTTTTTTTTTAAGAAAAAAAGTGATCCTAATCATCATAACCAAAGGGTATGTGAAATTTTTATCCTATCCCAATCTTTATCTCTATTGGGAAATGGGTACACTTGTATCCACCTTTTTAGTGCTCCAAATATTAATTAAATAGTTTTTTTTTTTACAAAAGATCAAAATTACAAGAAATGAAATATGATATTATCATATATTCAATTTCAAAGGATACACATTTTCTTTTCTCCAATGTCAAATATAAAAAAAAAAAATTATAATTGTATATGTACTATAGGGGCTAGAAAAGCTGGCAACTTAACTTCCACAAATATGAAATATGCTGGATACATGGCAATATAACAAAAACAGATACAGGAAACTTGGAACCTATGTACTCAAGAAACTAAGAAAGATGGAAACTTCCCGGATTAACAGAAGGATAAGGATACTCATCGCATATCCCACATAAATCAAGGGTTGCCCACGCCACGACAGAGTTGGCAAATCCCTTGAAATCACCAACCAAAATATAAGTGGAGACGAATGTCGCATTGAGCACATTAGTGGACAACAAATAAGTGGATATGATAGACACAATCATATGCTGACATGTTTGCGAACCTCTGCTAACTTAGACAAAATAGAATTAATTGAAGAATGTCCAAAAGGGACTAGGCCTGCAACGTAAGCCCAATTAGACGTGGTCAAACTCAATTAGACCTGGTCAAACCTAATTAGACATGATCAAAAGCCCAAAGCTTGGGCCCACAAAAGTAAGTAAAGTGATCAAAAGTCAATTAGATTTCTATAAATATAGTTGCACTCAGGTAATTAAAGGTATGTATTTCATTAGTATCCTAATCATAAATTTGACTTTTGAGAGCTTTGCTGACTTGATCGTCGGAGTTCCTTTTTTGTAGGTACAACCCCGTTTCATGGCACCTATAAGAAAGCAGATGACAAACACTTAGTGAACGGACAAGACTGTTGGGAATTCATTCGAGAAATCTAAAGACTATGGTAAGATAATGTTTGGGTCTCATAATAATCTCGTATTGTCCATGCAGGAACAATATAAATATCAAATAAGAGGATCGATAACAATTGGATAAAGATCAAATAATGATAGAAATGGTAAAATTGATCAAATATGTGTTCTATGAATAAGTTAGAAAATTAGCGAATAAAGAAAAGTTTATATAAGTTTTTTAGATTACCTAATAAATGAAAGGTGTTTTAGTAATTTGAAACAAGGATGAGTATGAGGATTGGGAGGGGAGCGTGGATAGGGATAGAGTGGAAATGTGCATACTCATCTTCATTCCCATACCCATTTGAAATATCAATTATTACCTATACTCATACTCGTACTCAATCAATGCGAAAATTTTCTGTCAAAATCGGGATGGGTTCACAAATACCCATTGGAATGACTTTATTTGCCATTCGTAGATAAAAGATTGGAAAACACAACAATTCAAGAACATAAAGAAAAATCAAGAACATAAGCGAATTTATACTAGTTCAAATCACCATTGATCCTGTTAGGAACAAGACAATAAAGGAAAGAATAAAGGAGGGAAAACGACATGAAGAATTTAACGTGGTTTGGTGTCCAATGTATATGCCTACATCCACGACTACACTAGAAATTATTTTTATTTGTGTGTATCTATCAAGCTTTACATAGGGTTGCCTATATAGCAAAATAGAGAACCACATCTCACAATCTTAAGAGATATAAGACTAAATCAAGCACCATAATACTAACAATTCTCTCACTTGGAGTTTGATTTACATTACCACCTAGTGTAGTGCCTTCATCATCAATTTTCTTGAAGGCCAATTGAGGCAATGCAAAGCCTCAACTTATCTGTTGTGATAGTCTTAGTCAACATATCAGCTGGATTCTCTGTACCTGGAATCTTCAACAAAAAAAAGTCTCCATCATTTATCAAGTTTATGAAAAAATGATACTTTAATTCAATGTGCTTGCATCTGGAATGAAAAATTGGATTTTTAGCAAGACAAATAGCACTTTGACTGTTACTGAACAATAGAAAGTCATCTTGCTATTTTCCTAAAGATTCATTTAGAAGGTTCTTCAACCATATCATCTCCTTCGCTACATAAGAGGTAGCTATATTCCTTGAAATTTGGACTTCCAACTAAAAGTTGTACCACCCAACGTAAAAATGTAACATGTGTTCTTTCTACCATCCAAATCACCTCCCAAATATGCATTAATAAACCTCTGTAAAGTGAGATTACTTCTTCTAAAAGACAAATGCATCTTTGAAGTGCCCTTCAAATATCTCGATATCCACTTCACGCCTTCCCAATGCTCCTTTTGGGGATTTGATAGAAACCTACTCCCAACTCCCACTACATGTGCTAATTTAGGTTTTGTGCAAACCATAGCATACAACAAGTGTAAGAACCGGGAAATTTAAATAATTAAATAAATAATTATTTAATAAATGTGGGTAGTAGAAGCCTTTATGACATTTAATGTTAATTGTTGTGACATGAAATAGTACTAGCTTAAGTGGTTGAGAGTACTTTGTTATGTTGAAAGGACTTGGGTTCAAGTCCTATGTATGCCAATTGTATGATATTTGATTTTTGTGCATAGTTTTAATGTTATGCTTGGATGTGAGTAGTGATAATGTAATTCTAAAATTTTAGGAATTATCACAAAACAAGTATTGGTTGAATTAGTTGTACACTTGACATGGTAATTGGTGAGTTGTGGTTACCATAAAGGAAAGGTTAGAAGAGCAATTGCAGCTAGAAATTCCAGATAAGGGGAGCCATTTCGTGTGTTATGTTATACGTATGATTAAGAGTCCTATTCTCATGATTTTGTGATTGCTCGCCATGAATCTTTTGTGCTATATATGATATGATTTGGAGGTTTGGTTGTTTTGATGTCATTTGAGTAATTTCTTACATGTTTGTATGAAATTGAGGAGGGTTTTGTACTGTGTGATTGCTTATAGTTCAATCTCAAATTTTGGTGGTCAAATTGGGTCTAAATCATACTCATAAGACTTGTGTGTTGTTGTGGATTGCTTGGTATTGATTGTGATGGGATTTTTGGCATTGTGCTTGGTGTCTGCGTGCATGAACAAGGAGGACATCTGCTATTCTCGCTCAAGCGAGCAAGGCTCGCCTAGGCAAAAATAGTAGAGACTCGAACCTGGTTATGCTCAAGCATTTCGCTCAAGCGGAGAGCCCTTGTTTTGGGCGACAGATCATCTCGCTCAAGCGAGCGTACCTCGCCTAAGCGAGAAATCGTGAGGATTTTGTGGATCTGCTCGAGCATCTCGCTTAGGTGGAGAGCCTTGTTTTGGGCAACAAATCATCTCGCTCAGGCGAGGCGAGAGGTCCTCGCCTAAGCGAGAAATCATGGAATGTCGTGTGTTGCTACTTGACTCGCTGCCTAGGCGAGAGACTTTGTTTCTAGGCGAAGGGCGATCTCGCCCAAGCGAGAAGGTCTCGCCTAAGCGGGGCTTCGCATTAAGCCACTATAACGCGCTCGCTCAGGCGAGAGAGCTTAGCTTAAGCAAGACAAGCCTGGTCGCTTGAGCTAAGGCATCTAGCCTAAGCGAGATTAGTGCAATTTTATGGGTGCTATTTGTACGCATTGATGCAGACTTGGAATAGGAGATGTTGTGCCATGAGCGGATAGGTTCATGGATGGTGGTGAACACGTGATGATATGAGCAGGGAGGTTCATATCCAGTTACTCTCGTGTAGGGATACGAGTGAGGTAGGTTCATATGTTCTGTGCTCACACTTGAGAGATGCTGTGTGCAGAGAGGTATGTAGCTAGTGGATCACATGTGTTGGACTACGGACAGGTAAGTCCGTAGAGCAAGATTACGAGCGGGGAGGTTCGTAGAGGCAGGACCACGAGCGGGCATGTTCTTGTGAGCATCATAAATCCTGAGTCCATGGTTAACTGTTGTGTGAATTGAAGGTTGAAAAGTCTCGGGATATTAAAGTCTGGGCCAATAACTAACTCGGGTGAATTAGAAGGGTGTATTGTTTTTCATCCTATTATATTATATGCTATTTTGTTATTCTAAGCTCACCCTTTATGTTTCTGATTGACGATGATCGTGCACTACAAGAAAAATCATTATTACCGACGGTCAAAATCCGTTGGTAATGACTAAAATCCGTCGCTAAATCAACATTACCGACAGATCATCGACGGTCAAAAATTCGTCAGTAAAATGCTTGTTTGTAAAATTTTACCGACGGAAATCATGTTCCGTCAGTAATTACCGACGGAAAAATCCGTCGGTAATTATCGACGAAAAATATCCGTCGGTAATTACCGACCTAAATATCCGTCGGTAATTACCAAAAATCTGTCGGTAAATTAATTACACTATTCATCTTCTTCCTCCTCCCTCTTTCAATTTTTTTTTCGTTTTTTTTTCGTGGTCGCCGTCAATGTCGCCGCCGTCGTCGCCGTCGCCATCGCGCTCGCCACTGCCACCATCGTTGCCGCCACCGTCGCCGCCGCCGCCGTTGTCATCTTCTTCCTCTTTCTTCTTCTTCTTCTCCTTCATCTTCTCCTTCTTCCTCTTCTTCTTCTCCTTCTTCCTCTCTTTTTCTTCTTCTCCTTGTTTTCTTCTCCTTCTTCTTCTCTTTCTCCTTCTTTTTCTTCTTCTTCTCCTTCTTCTCTTCTTCTTCTTCTCTTCTTCTTCTTCTCTTCTTCTTCTTCTTTTTTTCTTCTCCTCGTCTTCTTATAAGGTGAGATTTGGGCGGGAAAATTCCCGCTTCTTTTACCGACGGATAAATCCTTCGGTAATTCAAATTAGGACAAAAAATTTCCCGCTTCTTTTACCGACGGATTTTTCCGTCAGTAAATCCGTCGGTAATTCAAATTTGGGCGGGAAATTTCCCGCTTCTTTTACCGACGAAAAAATCCGTCGGTAAAAAAAATTTGAATTATCGACGGATTTTACCGACAGATTTTTCTGTCGGTAAATGAAATTTTTTTACCGACGGATTTTTCCGTCGGTAATTAAAATTTTAGAATCCGTCGGTAAAATTCGTCGGTAAATCAAATTTACCGACAGAAGTATATCCGTCGGTAAAATTCCGTCGGTAATTTCAAATTTTTTTGTAGTGGTGTAATTCTTTACACGAGAGTAGATGATACCACAGGTGATGTTGCTGACGCTTGAGACGAAGAAAGGGGCTAGCGTGGGATTTGAGCTAGGAATTTTAATTATGTCTATTGCTGTTTTTATTTGATTTTGGAAAGTGTAATAACTTTATTACTTTTATTAAATAGCTTGTGAAGCGTTGACAAATATTTTAAATTTTCCCGCGTTTGGGAATAATAAAAGTGACAATGTTGAATTCAATTTCTTATTTATTTTATTTTAATTAAGTAATTTCCAATAGGGGTGTAACATTTGGTATTAGAGCCAAAGTTTCAAAAATTTTTGGGAAACTTCGGGAGTGAGCTTGCCGCGTTTTGTCTGTTAATCTGTGTTGTGTTACTTATTGATAAGAATTGATTGTTTAGTTATAATCTGAGTTGTTTAATGTTAACAGCTGAAAAATGTGGCATGCACAAACAATGGCAAATAGGAGGTGCATAAATACCGTTGGGGCTGACGAGATTGCGAAAGCAATCCATAGGATGGTGGACGTGATGCAGCTTGTTGCAGCGCAGCCAAGGGCGATGATTCCACCAGTCAGATCGGTGATAATGGAAAATTTCATGTGTCATAAGCCAGCAAAATTCACTGGCAAGGCCACCTTGGATGAGGCAGATGCATGGTTGCGTGAATGTGAGAAGATATTCCGGGTGATTGAGTGCATAGAGGCCCAAAAGCTTACTTTTGCCACCTTTTTGCTGGTGATTGATGCAGAGTATTGGTGCATGGGGATGCAACAACAAATGCAGGCCCGCAAGGAGGAGGTGAATTAAGTCAAATTCAGGAAAAGGTTCCTGGAGAAGTATTTCCCCGACAATGCTATACATGAGCGCGAAGTTGAGTTCCTCACCCTACAGTAGGAGATTATGTCAGTATAGGCATACGTGGAGTGATTTGTAGACAATTACAATAGGATGTCAATTGTATTTCTGGTTGAGAGAAAGTTGGCATAAAGGCTCTTTAGCTTATGTGGTGAAGCATGTGATGGAGCCTACGGTGGAGATTGTGGAGTGTATGATTTAGTCTTATATGGTACAACCTATTGTGGTACAACCCGTTTCTCAATTATAGCCTGAGCTAGTGATGGATAATCATGATAATATTTCTATTGTGAATGAATCTTCTCTTGTTAGGAATCTGGTTGGTGATATGCTAGTGGAATTTGATTTGTTAGCCGGTATGTCTCTTTTGAAGGATGTCACTCCCATTGTTAATAGTTTGTAGGGTTTGCAACAATAGGTTCAACTTATATCTAAGGAGGCTCGTTTTGTGGAGGAATTGAAGGTATCTTCTAAATGAGTTAATATGCTTGATGAGAGGGAAGATTCTAATACTGAAAAGGATGATGGGTCGATTCAAACTACAAAAAATCTAGTAGGATTGGGTCAAAGAAAGATAATACTAAATCCTCCAAAGCAAAAACTTCTAGAAATTAAAAAAAAAATTATGGAATGTAAGAGGATAGACTAATAATAAGATTTTTAATGTACTGAGGAATTTGTCTTTCTTTATATGGAGTTTAAAGTATAGAATAATTTTTGTGAAGGAAATCATGAGTTTTTTTTTTTTCATAATAGGTTTTTCTTTTTATATGTAAGTGTGTTGTAATTTTATCATGAATTTAGAATGATTCCTGTATTTTCTTTCTATTTTTTTTTCTTTTAATAAAGTCTTCGTCGAATGAAAAATATCCTTAACATATCTTAACATCAACTTATTTAGAATTTAGTGGCATTTCTCATCTACAATCAATGATTTACACTAAAAATAATTACAACCAGCAACACATTCTGTTAATACGTGTTTTTTTTTTTCTGAGTTAATTATAAGTGAAAGAATGGATAGATTTCATTATAAGTAAATTTAATCACAGTCAATGTTATTCAATAATGTTATTTCAAAAATATCAAATTATATTATCAACATTTATTTATTTATATTTTATATTAAGTTCTAATAAAAATAGTTTAAAAATCAGTTTAAATTAGACTAATGAAATTAAATTATATTAACTAAAAAATCATTTAATTAATTTATATTTAAGGTATTTCATTTCTGGGAACAAAGTAGTTGATGAGAACGGAATATCTACGGAAATGGAGGTTCTTGTTATTAGGTGGTGCATATAAAGAAATAAAAAGGGCCATTTGACCTTAATTAATATATTATTGGTTAATGATTTGATTATCATTAGAGGTAGTGCTCCTAACATGAATCATGATCCGCACTCCATTGCACTGTTTGAGAACAGTTGACAATCAACAATGATAACGAAATTGTACGCAACTATATTCATTGGGGTAGTTGTTAATATTCAAGTTAATTATATATACTAATTTTATGAGAAATGTTCCTTAATCCATACATAATCAAATCATTGGAAGAAGAAAACTAAACCTGATTTCGTGATGGGTGCTTTTCTAGGTAGTCTCATCGTATGGCCTTCAAACTTCATTAAATAATAACTCTATCTATGATTACAAAAAAAAAGTCTACAATATCATGAATATCTGAGATAATATTAAATGTGGGATATTCTTTTACCTGCTTAAAATGGATGAGTTTCTTAATCTCGTTTTTCTAATTCGTGTCGTGGTCATTTATTACTCACTAAAAGAACTTAAATATATATATATATATATATATATATATATATATATATATTTTAATTCAAATAGAGTATTTAAAATTTAACAAAAAGTCTAAAATAATGTTGACATCTATACCTTTTTTTTCGCGTATTAAATTTACCTACAATTTTATTTGGGTAAATGCTTTGAAATTATAATTTCTAAGTTAATAATTTAGAACACATAAAAAAGTATAAACTAACTAATACATTTATATGTTTTTTAAAAATACGTGCACATCCACAAATATCAGTGGGATTTAAAAAATCGTAGATATTTATCTACCACTACCATAAAAATATAGGTTGGGTACAAGTTTTGTAGGTTATCATAAGTCCCACATTGATTAGGGATAAGATGATTTCATAGTATATAAGTAGATACAAATCTCACCTTATAAGTCGGTTTTTTGGGATTGAGTTAGATTTTAAAGTTCATTTCTTAACATGGTATCAAAGTAATGGGTTAAAGCCTCTCTTTGCGAGATTTGTCATTTGTTCAACCAATTGTGTCACCCACTATCGATAAGTTTATATTTTTTGGACATGTTGATCCACCTACTATTGGACTGCTATCATATATATATATATATATATATATATATATATATATATATATATATATATATTATATATTTTAGTGTGAGGGGTATGTTGGAAGTCCCAAATTGGCTTGAAATAAGGCTATTTCATAATATATAAATGGGTGCAAACCTAACTTACAAGCCGAATTTATGAAATTGAGTTAAATTAAAGTCCAATTCTTAACATAGATAATTAAGGTGACGAGTATCTACAATCACCCTATTGTTATCTCTAAACTCTGTTATATTTAGTTAAGCCTATTGATTTGTTCAGGAAGAGGTAAGCTTAATTTACAATATTAAGGCAATGAAATATATATGCCTATAAAAAAGATAAAACATCTATAAGTCTAGGGATTTTGTTAATTAGTGGGTGAAAGTGTTAGTTAAAAAGAACCTACTAATAATTTTCTTATTCAGAAATACAGCGAAAATAAATTAAAAATTACTTGAAAAACAAATAATCTAAGGAATATTATAACGAAAATGTAATTTAGGATTGGTCTAAATCTCAATTATGTTAATATCATTGAGTACTCCACAAATATTTAGTCATGTACAAGGGAGAATGAATTGTTTCATTAAAATTGTATTAAAAATGAAAAAAATAAAAGAAAATATGAAAGAAGATAAGAATGGAAAGAAAACATTGGAATAAAAATTATTAATATGATTCCATTTTTTAAATATTTAAATATAAAAATCAAAAGTTCTTTGTCTTAAGTTTTTACAATTTAACTTGTTTTTTTATGAAAAAAAAGTGATACTTGACATCAATATATTTATTTTATTAATTATAAAATTGATCTTTTGTGAAAAAAATTGCATTCCGAGTATCATAAAGATATAATAGCATTTTCTTGTCAAAATTTCATATCAGTTATGAGATCCTTCAACCAAATCTCTCCTTTTATGACATAGCAAGAGCTGTATAATTTTTCTTTATTAGTAGACAATGTTAGCATTGGTTGTAGAATTATTTTTCAATTGACCAATAAGCTCTCAATTGTGTAAAGATACCAACTTATAAATTGTTTTTCATCTAGATTATCAACACAGTTTAACGTTGTATATCTAGTAAGAGTACATATTATAAACCCTTGTAGATGAGGACCATACCATATTTAGCCTTAAGGTACATGAGAATATGATTCACCACTAACCAATGCTCCAACTACAATCACTAGAACAAAATTGCTTATTATCTGCAAAAAATTATCTACGAAATTATTTTTGTAGATAATTTCGTTTTATTTACAAAAAAAATTCGTAGATAATATTAACATTAGTGAGTAATCCTAAAAAGAATTACATACGAAAATTTCGTAGGTAAATATAACCAAAATTTTTCATATAAAAAATTATCTATGAAAATGAGTGTAGAAAATTAATATTATAAAAAAGTATATAAAAATTATTTAAAAAAAAATTACTTACGAAAATAGAATTGTATGTAAAATTTATGTAATTTTTTTAACTGAAAATAATATACATTGCATACTTTTATTACACCAAGTTTTATTTTTCTCTTTTCTTAATCTCAAACACTTAATTCCCAAACCCAAGCTCTACAACTTTCAACTCTGCACGACTAAGGCCGCCACCAATGATGTCGGCAATCTCACGTAGCAACCACCATGAGCAGCTTTCATGGGGCTCCAATAGCCACCATTTCAACCATCAATGTGGTGAGATTGTTAGGACAATGTTTAGCCTAGTGCATACCACCACATACATCATACTTCCCATTGCACTAGCACAAGGAATTGTACGTAATGCATGGTAATTAGCCAAGAAAGGGGTTGGGGGTTGAATTGGTCTTTTCGAAAATTTTGATCCCTTTTTAACTTGTATAAATACCTTTGATTGAATCAAATACCCAAAAAAATCAGTATACAACTACTAATAAACAATGCACTTTCAATCGATTGAAAATAAAGTTAACATATCGATCTCATTAAACAGATAACAAAGCAATATATTTCAACAAATCAAAACTAAAATTATAATTTTGTTGTTCATTTAATTTAAAAACTCTCTCATATTTCAATGTTATTATTTGAATTTGGATTTTAAATTTAAATTTTCTATCAAAAGATTTAATTGAATAAAATTACCAGAATTTTCAAATTTACCTACTCCGTAAAAATATCAACTTCATTCCAAACATTTGAATAATTTAATACAAATTTAAAGGTGTGTTTAAAATATGAGTGATTTTTATAAAATGGTAATTAATACTTTTTTATTTGAATCGTAATTATTACTTTTTATTTAAATTCATTTTTAAAATATTATTTGTAAATGCTTTTTATATTAACTTTACTTTTTATTTGATTTTCTTTTTTAAATATTATTTTAAAATGTTTTTTTATATTATTCTTAATATTAATACTGAATGACATGTAACCCTATATTTGATTAACTCCTCCCACACGTACTTCTATATTAGAAATCACTCCATTACACTTTTCTATGCCAGTGTGTTAATTAATTTTAATGGCATGTTCTTTTTAATTTGTTTCATTACATAAAAGAAAAAATTCCATGTGCAATTTCTTACTCACTCGTACAAAAGCTTATTTCTTAGAAGCATTTATCTTTAGATTTTGCTAAGTATCTTTAAAAAGGTAAATTAAAAATATGGTTAAATATGTTTTTAGTTCCTTAACTTTTAGTGAAAAATGGAATTAATCTATCTTCAAAATTTTGGACCAATTTGGTGTCCCTTATTTCGAAATGCATGGATTTAGTCCTTTTAACTAAATTTTGTTAAGTTTATTTAACATTTTAAACGTATTTCTCAACTAATATTGAGGCGAAAATGTGTTAAACAGTGTTAATAACTCAAATTATATCATGCAATGTGTTTGAAACATTAAATAAACTTAACAAAATTTGGTTAAAATGACTAAATCAACACATTTCTATAGTTAATGGACTAAATTGAACCAAAGTTTCAAAAATGAACTAATTTCAATTTTTCATTAAAAGTTTAGAAACAAAAACATATTTAACTCTTGAAAATAAAATATTGTTCTTCATGAACCATTTAGCATAATAAAATGCAAACGGTTGTTAAGAAATTGTCTAAGAACCTCAAATAAGAATGGTAGTAGATAGAAAGACTTTTGTAATTACCATATAGAAATGGCCGAAAAAAAATATTCTACAATTTGAAATTTACACATTAAAAAAAGAATAACGAAATTTCAAATTTTTAAAATTTAAGATTTATAATGTCAATAATACACAGAAAATTTAAAATTCGAGATATTTGTAACATACTTTGAATTTAAAATTCAAAATAGCAAAAAGCTGGTACAAGTATGATATAAAAATTTGGATTTCAAAATCATAATCCAAAAATAAACTATAAAAAATTAAAGATTTTTTAATGAATATTTTAATGCTTTGGAATAACTGCCACATATTTCTGACCTTTCAAAAAAGTTTAAATAATAATTCAAAATAAAAAATTTGATAACATAGACACAAGCGAATTATTAAAAACTAAAAATTATAAATTCTTAAAATATTTAAAGATTTAAAAGTCAATAATGAATTTCAATTTCAATTTCTTTTCTAACATTAAAATAGATAAGGCCAATATTGAAATTTAAAATATATGATAATACAGTTTGAATTCAAAATTGAAAATAACAAAACATTATCAAAATATAGTTGAATTTTAAATTTAAAATTCAAAAGAACTATGAGAAAACGACTCCAATAGAGTTTACTCTTTATATTTTTCTACATAGTCTATCTTTTGTAGCTTTTGCTTGTTTGTTATTTATATTTTTTTGCATCGTCTAAAATTGTATTTTTATAGAGTTTAGTCTTTACATTGATATGTATAGTCTATGATTTATAGCTTTATGTCGTCTATTATTCACATTCTTTGTATCATCTAACTTTTGTATCTTTAGACGGTCTACTCAACAATTTTTGTATTGTTCATCATTGTCTAATAAATATTTCATTTAAAATTGATTTTTATTTCTTAATTTTGATTAACTCAATCTTAATAAATTGTTTAAAATAATTATATACAATACATTTTGTTAAAAAAAACATATAAATAACTTAAATACACTTTTATCATAAAAATAATTAAAATATTATTATTTAAATTTATAAAATAAAATACTCATATTAAATTTAATTATAATTTTATAATTTCAAATTAATTTAATGAATATATTATAATTCTTAAAATTTTGTGCGTTACACAGGTATAAAGACTAGTATATGTATATATCTATGTATGTATCCATGTATGTAGGTATATATGTATGTATGTATGTATGTATACACATATGTGCGATAAAATAATTGGGCTCTAGAAAGGGGTTGAATGAAGCTTGTAACATTTTCTCACTAGAGTTATGAATTTGACCCATGACCCATCCCTAACCCACTCTAGAATAAGGGACCCTTAAATCAGAGGGCCAAACAAAATGCCCTAGCCCTTAAAGACCCTCTCAAAGTGGGTTAGAGTTAGAGTTAAGGTGGTTTGGCCCCACTACAAGTTGGGCAAGTTAGGCAAAAATTTGAGATGGGTGAACCTGGGTCGTTTGGGCTAAAAGTTGAGACGAGCCAACATAAGCTAAAGGTTGAGATGAGTTGACCCAAGCTGAAGGTCGAGACAATTGGCCTAAGTTCAAGGTCGAGTCAAGTTGGCCCAAGTGGAAGGTTGAGATGGGACATTCCAAGCCAAAGGTTGAGACAAGTGACTAAGATCAAAGGTCAAGACAAGTCGATCTGGGCCAACTATTGAGGACTTTCCCTAGTTGAAGGTTGTGACAAGCTGCTCGGGCCTGAAGGTCGAGCTGGTCAGCGCAAGCCGAAGGTAGAGCTGGTTAGCTCAAGCCAAATGTTGAGCTGGTCAACTCAAGCTAAAGGTTAAGTTGGTTGGCCAAGGCTAAAGGTTGATATGGACTACTCAAACCATAGGTTAAAAGGGGTTGAGATAGGTCTGTCGAGGCAGAAAGTCGAGATGTGTTAACCCTAACTAAAGGTGGATGGGCTTATACAGTTGAAGGTCAAGACAAGTAACCTATAACAAAGGTCAAGACAGGTTAACATAGGTTGAAGCTTGAGATGTATGACCTCGAGAAAAGTTTAAGATAGTTTGGCCTTGGTCGAATGTTGAGGGCATGCCGACCGGGGTCGAAGGTTGGACAAGCCGTCCAAGTCGCCCAAGCCCAAGGTCAAGATGGGCCACCCGACCAAAGGTCGAGATGGATCAGTCTAGGTCGAAGGTTGAGACTGGCTAGTCTAGATCGAAGGTCGAGATGGGTCAACCTAGGCTAAAGGTTGAATTGACTGGGACTGAAGGTTAAGATGGGTAGATTGACCTAGATTGAAGTTTAGAACCAGTCAAAGGTAAATATAGACCGACCTGAATTGAAGTTCAAGGTGGGTCGGTCTGAGACAAAGGTCGAAACAAGTGAGCTAGACCAAAGGCCCAGGTGGAAGTTCAAGATGGACACTCCCGACCAAAGGTCATTATGAGCAACCCAGGTCGAAGATTAAGACAAGCTGGCCCAAACCGAAGGTCGAGACGGGCTAGTCGGTCGAATGTTGAGATTAGTTGGTTCGACCCTAAGGTCGTGACAAACTGATTCAGGTCGAAGGTCAGAATGTGTCTACCCGGGAAAAAAAGTGGAGATGGGTCAATCTGGGTCAAATGTCTAATAAGATATTTAAAAAATTAATATTTTTTCATGTTTATGAAATAGCCGATGAATTGACCTTTACCCACAGAGCTTTTGTGGGCATTTTGACCATGTGAGCTTTTCTATTGAGGGACTTTTTGGCCCTATGAGCTTTTTGGTTCACCTCACAGTCTGAGGCTACATCTAATCTCTTAAGCAACTGGCTTAAGAAATTCCACTAATCAAATCTCTTGACTACCACGATTGTCAACCTCTCCAGGTTATAATGAGATTCAACTTCTCAAGATATCACTAGTATAAACCTTTTTATGTTACAACGAGTTTAACCTCTCTAGGTATCTTTCTCAATCTCTCCTTAAGATCGAGAACTCTCATTTATAAAGAACAATAATAGTCTTTCATGTAATAGCATATAATCACGCTCAAGGGTTATACCTTATAATGTGAAGGATATTACAATGGTTAACACTTAACCCAATATCACTCTACAAATTATGAATTTAACTTTATGTTCTTAGAGTATTCTCACTTGATATTTCACAATTTTTGCAACACTTTTGTATTTCTCTTTGTACTACCCATCCTCATCCATAAGGTACATGACCCTAGAGACAATAATTGAGTGACTCGTCCCTATACCTAAAGTACACGACCCTAGAGGCAACAACTAGACTATCCATCCCCACCACTCTTAATAGGACGATTATAAGAGGGAACACCAGAAAACCAAGGCTAATCGTCCCTCTTGGACAAACATAATTGTAACTCCAATTACAAAACTCAAGTCTGATAATTTAATGAATTACAACTGATTCAAAAACATATTAAAACTCTGATAAATTTCCAAGCTAGCCCACGCTCCGAGCTTATGCCTCACCAGAACCACCTGCAATATCATCTGCTCCCGTATACCGCGTACATGATCATCGCCAAACACAAGCAGATAGGGTGACCTAATATCAAACAATCATATGTATATAAAACAATTCTATATCCAATTAATTATACCAAAAAAAATTCTCTTCCTTCATCCCACATGGCCATAACCATGTTTTGATATCATAAGCACATCAAAGGAAATCCACCATTTCCTTCCACATGGCCACAACCATGTTGACCGTGTTCTACATCTTCTTGTGAGTACCTCAAGATGTCTTGCTGACATACCTATCAGCCACAACCGATAGAGCACGTGCGGGAAACCATGCTATGGATCACACACCGTAATGTCAGGAGGAGTTCCCAATACGAACATAGTTTGTAACGTCCCAAGACTACCAAACTCGTCAGCTAATTACTAAGGAGGTCAATCTATTTAGACCCATCCGTACTAGCCACAACCAGCACACTCACACCGGCAACACTCGCCAACCCGAGCCACAACTCAAGAGTTCCTCGTGTTCATCCGCTATCCCGAGCCACAACTCAAGGGACGTCATTCTAAGCCATAACTCATAAAATGCCACATGCTTAACCCCTATCCCGAGCCACAACTCAAGGGATATGTTCCAAGCCAAAACTCAAGGAACACCAACAGACCTACCTTTGAGATATCGTAGAAGCTTTGTAGACTACGCATCCCAAATCAAGCATAACCAATTCGATACAACATTATCGATTACCTTGAAGCACACAATTGTACTGTTCTTCACTTAGGCTAAAAGCGTTCGTCCAAGCACCCCAATCTATCTCGCTTAAGATAGGCTCACTCGCCTGAGCGAGCACGTTGCCGCAACAACAGTCCACGAATTCTCGCTTGAGCGAGCTCCTTCTCGCTTGGGCGTGACCATCCTTTGTCCAAACCATTGTACCCCGCCTAGGCGGCGAGTTAAACAAAACACCATATATTTGTAACATCCCTAAAAGATATTACTTAATTGAATATTTAAAGATATAAAAAGAAGCTTAAATGTCGCAGCTTTATTAATACCCGCCGCGGGGAATAAAACAAAATTTAAGGTTCCATGCGATAGTCATTTAATTAATAAAAATAATTCCGAAAATTATTACAAGTTCCAAATAAAACTTTAAAACATAGTAAATCCCTAGCTCTAATTCCTAGCTAGACCCTCTCTCCTTCTTGAGTGTTAGCAGCATTACCTGTATCATCAACTGCTCTCGTGTAAAATTACAAGATCATCGCCAAGCACATACAGAAAGGGTGAGCTCAACAATATATAAATAAATCACATAAATTAAATAATAGAAAACACCCAATCTTATTATCATATTTACATCATGGTTACATTCTCAACACACCCTAAGGCTTTTCAACTACTAACATACAACAAGGTTAGTCATGGACTCAGGATTCCTGATGCTCACACGAACCTGCCCGCTCGTGGTCCTGCCTCTACGAACCTCCCCGCTCGTAGTCATACTCTACAGACCTACGCGCCCGTAGTCCAACACATGTGATCCTCAAGCTACGTACCTCCCCGCACACAACATCTCTCAACTATGAGCACGGAACATACGAACCTACCTCGCTCGTATCCCCACAGGAGAGTAATCGAGTATGAACCTCCCTGCTCATACCATCACATGTTATCCACCATCCATGAACCTTCCCGCTCATGACACAACATCTCCTGATCCATGTTTCATCAAAATGTACAAACAATACACATAAACTGCACTAAACTCGCTTGGGCTAGAAGCCTTAGCTTAAGCGACCAGGCCTGTCTCGGTCAAGCTAAGATTCCTCGCCTGAGCTAGCGTGCAAACAAGGTTCACATGTGAAGGCTCGCTTAGGCGAGCTCATCCCGCCTGGGCGAGATCCCCCTTTACTCAACACAACACTCACCTAGGCGGCGAGACATCAGAACACACATGCATCAACCCCGATTTCTCGTTGAGGCGAGTACCTCTCGCCTGAGCGAGGTACTCTGTCGCTCAAAACATGGGCTCCTCGCCTGAGCGAGACCCTAGAGCACAACCTCACGTTTTAACGAATCCTCGCCTAGGCGAGCAGCTCTCGCCTGGGCGAGATGTGCAGACACAACCCAAAATCTCTTTTCTGCTATTCTCGCCTAGGCGAGCCCAGTTAGCTCGAGCGAGAATAGAGGACCTATTCTCTGTCACACACACAAAGAAACCAAACCAATTGCCAAAACCCGCACTCCACTATGCTAAGTAATTCATCACTGAATGCAAATATCAAAAGCACGAATTATACACCAAATTGATCCCCAATCAAGTGAAATTGAACCACAATCCATGAATAGTACCACAAAACCCCATAATTTCCATACAATCTCATAAGGGTTTAATCACATTATAGCAAAACAATCCAATACCCCAATTCACAACATAATTATCAGCAAATTCACATGGCAGAATTACACAAATCAGTGCACATTACAGAATACACCAAGTTTCTCAACAAACGTATAAATACATGGAAAGGAGCTCCCCTAACCTGTGAATTCTTGCTTCAATTGGTTGTCTAACCTTGGCTTTGTGATATCCGTTGCCCTCCTAATCAATTACAGCTTTGCTCTCAAACCCCAAATTCACTTTTCTACTAAAATTCGTAATCCTTTCTCACTCTAATTTTTCAGACTTCCAAAATACTTCTAATTGCTTAACTCTCCGTTTTTATATGGCTCCTAATTGCGGTAAAAAGAAATAAAACGAAAATTGGCTTTTTAATGTCTATTATTACCTTTCATAAGCCTTTATAGACTGTTTTTCCAACTCCCTTGGAGGACTATTACCTCTAGGGCTTTCCCACCCTTTCACATTCAGACCACAAGTATTATAGCAAAAATAAAGAGATTAATTTGTTCTTATCAAGGTTTGAATCCACAACCCATCAATTATCAAGTCAAATGCACAACCAATTCAACCAATTCACATTTGTGATAATTCCTAAAATTTTAGGATTATACTATCACGTCTAGCATTCAAGTATACTAACAAAATAATGTATAAATTAAAATAACACACACTTGGCATACATAGGACTCGAACCCAAGTCCTCTCACACAATAAAGTACTCTCAACCACTTGAGCTAGTACTTTTCCACGTCACAACAATTAACACTAAGTTCCATAAAGGCTTCCCCTACCCGCATTTATTAAATAATTATTAATTTAATTATTTAAATTTCTCGGGTTTTACAATAATTCCTCGAATTCTCGCTTAGGCGAGGGGCTCTCGCCTGAGCGGGATGCTCTTTCACCCACCACAGAGCTTCACGCCTGAGAAAGATGCTCAAGCAAAAACTTCTAACCTTCATGAGTTCTCGCTTAGGCGAGGCACACTCGCCTAAGTGAGATGGCCTATCGCCCAAGACCATAACCCTCCGTTCGTGCGAGATGCTCGAACAAAAGCAGACTCGATTCTCTGCTAATCTCACCTAGGCCAGCCTGGCTCGCTTGAGCGATAATTGTAGAGTTCTGCACTCTTTACGCACGCAAACACCATCAACATGTCCAATTCATATCTCAAAATCAAATACATGCAAATGGAAACCGTGCACAAACTGATCATCAATTTTCGAGTTTGAATCACAATTCTCGTATACAGTACCAAACACTCATTATATTCATAGAATCGCATACGAAATTTGACCAACAACATTAAACAAATCAGATTCTGATTCACATCAAAATGACCACGAAATTCATAGTGCACATGCATCAAAATCATGCAAACAATTCATCAATACAAAAATTGGGTTCACCTCCCCTAACATGGAATTTCCTTGCTTAAAAACTGCACATTTTGAGAATGCCTCCTTGATCCCTGGGCAAACCAACACCTCCCTTACAATCAATTCTCAATTGGCCCTCACTAGTCACTCTTTTACTCTAATTTCGTGCACCTTACAAGTTCTCAGAAAAACCAGCCTCCAAAAACCCCTATTCTCTCTCCTTAACTAACTTTTTTAGCAAAAAGAGAGTTAAATTTGAGTTCACCAAAGTTTGAACCCCTAACCATGTCAATGTCAAATCAACGCACAACCATTTAACCAATTCATGTTTCGTGATAATTCACATAATTGGTATACATAGGACTTGAACCCTAGTCCTTTCACACAATCAAGTACTCTCAACCATTTAAGCTAGTACTTTTCCACGTCACATAAATCAATACTTAATGCCATAAAGCTCCCACTACCCGCATTTATTAATTAATTAATTAATTTTCATGGGTCTTACATTCCTCCCACCTTAAAAAGTTTTCGTCCTCGAAAACAGGAGTTACCAGAAAACAGATGAGGATAAGACTTCTTCATGAGATCCTCCATCTCCCACGTCATCTCCTGGGTTGCCTCGTCCTAAAGAACCTTCACAGTTCAGATCTCCTTACCTCTGAGTTGATTGACTTGTGAGTCCAGGATTCTCACCAGTCCAACTCCAATGGTCAAATCCTCGCGCACCTGGACATCATCCTACTCCAGCACATGAGTAGGATTTGCAATGTACTTCCTCAACTGTGATACATGGAAGATATTGTGTAGATTTTCCAAGTGTGGTGGCAAGGCAATCTCATATGTCGTTGGTTCGATCCTCCTCGTAATCTGATATGGCCTGGTAAATCTAGGAGTCAGCTTCCTTGACTTGAGAGCCCTCCCAATACCTGCTGTTGGGGTAACCCTAAGGAATACATGATCACCCGCCTCAAACTCAAGTGGTCTCCTCCTTTTATCTGCATAAGATTTCTACAGACTCTAAGTTGTACGCATCTGGTCCTGTATCACCTTCACTTTCTCAATGGTTTGTTGCAAGAATTCTGGCCCAAGCACCAATGACTCCCCATCCTGCTGCCAACACAACAAAGTCCTGCATCTCTTACCATACAATGCCTTGTATGGTGCCATCCCAATGCTGGAATGGTAGCTATTATTGTACGTGAACTCCATCAGTGGAAGCATGTCACTCCAAGTGCCCATATGATCCAGTACACAGGTTCTTAGTAGATCTTCTAGTGACTGAATGGTCCTCTCAGACTGACCATTTGTCTGAAGATGATAAGCTGAGCTCATTCTCAGCTGAGTACCCAATGCTTTCTGCAGCGATTGCTAGAACCTCGATGTGAATCTCGGATCCCGGTCCAACACAATACTCGTGGGCACCCCATGTAGTCTGACTATCTCCTTGACATACAACTCTACCACTTTGTCAGCTTGTCCACTATTACCTAGATGGAATCATGCCCTCTCACTAACCTTGGCAGATGTGTAACAAAATCCAAGGAAATGCTGCCATTTCCACTAAGGAATATCAAGAGGCTCCAACGTACCACCTGACCTTTGATGCTCGATCTTTGCTTTTTGACACAGTAAGCAATATGCTACATAATCTGTCACATCAATTTTCATACCAGTCCACCAGAAAGTCATTTTTAAATCCTTATACATCTTAGTCATACTTGGGTGTATGTTAAGACGATTCTTATGCCATTCTTCCAAGGGCATATTTCTCAATACCCGGCTCCTGGGTACACAAACCCTTTCCCTGAAATGTAGGATATCGTCTTTATCCATCCTGAATTCTCTTCTCTTCTCAGTGCCCAACTCGCCAATAATCTGATGCAGCTCCTAATCATTTCCCTGTTCTACTCGAACCTCGTCTAGGAACTCATTAGTGATTCGCAACATGCTACACCGAATATGATCTTCACCCATGTGTATACCCAAGTTCATGTCTCACAACTTTTCAATCAGTTCTAGCTCTTTCACCATCATAGCAGACAAGTGAAGTCTCTTCCTACTCAGGGCATCTGCAACGACGTTAGCTTTACCAGGATGGTATAGAAGTTCAAAATCATAGTCTTTTAAATACTCCATCCAACGCCTCTATCTCATATTCAACTTCTTTTGATCAAATAAGTACTTTAAACTTTTATGATCGTTGAACACTTGGAACTGTGAACCATATAAGTAATACCTCCAAGTCTTGAGAGCAAATACCACTGCAGCTAATTCCAAGTCATGAGTAGGATAGTTCTTTTCATGCACCTTCAGCTGACGAGATGCATATGCGAATGGTCATTTCTCTTGCATCAGTACACAACCCAACCCCTGATATGAAGCGTCACAATACACCTCAAATGTTTTAGTCGTGTCTGGAATAGCCAGAATTGGTGCGGTAGTCAATCTTCTTTTCATCTTCTTAAAACATGCCTCACACTCATCTGTCCAAGAGAAAGGTTGGTCCTTTCTGGTGAGCTGCGTCAGTGGACTCACCCTCTTGGAGAAACCCTCCACAAACCTCCTATAGTAACTTGCCAAACCCAAGAATCTTCGCACCTCTGTAGCTATCTGTGGTCTCTCTCACTTCACCACTGTTTCAATCTTTGCCGGATCCATCGCTATTCCTTGGGCTGAGATTACATGGCCCAAGAATTGTACCTTATTCAGCCAAAACTCACACTTCGACAGCTTACCATACAACTTATGCTCTTTCAGAACCTCCAATGCCATTCTTAGGTGTTCTGCGTGTTCTTCCCGACTCTCAGAGTATATCAATATGTCGTCAATGAATACAACGACAAACTGATTCAGATATGGCCAGATGATTTTGTTCATGTGGTCCATGAAAATTGCAGGAGCGTTTGTCACCCCAAACTACATCACCACATATTCGTAGTGTCCATATCGTGACCTGAAAGCTGTCTTTTGCACATCCTCAGGCTTGACCAAGATCTGATGATATCCAAACCTCAATTCAATCTTAGAGAACACTACTGCTCCTCTCAATTGATCCAGCAAGTCATCAATTCTTGGCAACAGATACCGGTTCTTAATTGTCAGCTTGTTCAACTACCAGTAGTCCACACACAATCTAGAGCTGCCATCTTTCTTCTTCGCCAAGAGCACAAACACTCCCCAAGGTGATGTACTCGGTCGAATGAATATCTTCTCAAGCAGGTCCTCGATCTGCTTCTTCAACTTGGCTAATTCTACCAGTGCTATCTTGTATGGTGCCATCGAGACTAGGCCGGCTGTAGGGATGAGATCAATAGTGAAATCAACATCCCTACTTTGGGCAACTCAGGTATCTCATCTGGAAACACACCTGTATATTCATCGACCACTAGAATCATGCTAATTTGTTCCTCGGTGCTCTTCTTTACTGTCTAAGCCACTATCATAAAGTAAGTAGCTCCAACTTTAATCTGTTTCACTGTCTGGTTAGATGACATCATTTCCAGTCCCTTCGTATTTGGAAATACCACTCTACGTTGTCTGCAATCAATCACGACGTGGTTATTGGCCAACCAGTCCATACTCAGAATCACATCCAAACCCTCCATTGGCAAGCATATAAGATTCACCTTGAACCTACGACCTGCCACCTCCATAGGGCATCCCACACAAACAAAAGTGGTGGATACCTCGCCAGATGCTGATGTCGCAACTATTAACTCGCATCCCAGCTCGCACATCTCTAGTTCGAACCTACTCACACATTCATTGGATACGAATGAATGGGTAGCTCCTAAGTCATACAACACAACAACCTCGTGATCAAACAAAAAACAAGTAGTATGCACTAGGTTACCTGATTGGGTTGCCTCGGTGGTCGTCAAGGCGAACACATGACCTGGTGCTCTGGGCCGCTCTCCCACTGGCTTATTCATTGGCGCTACTCCAGCTGGTTTCTTGTTAGGGTAGTGATGTGCAAAATGCCTTGTCTGATCACACACATAGCACTTGCCAGTGCTACTACTGCTACCCGAGCTGCTACAGGGTTTTTAACAATCCCTCGTAAGGTGTTTGCCACCACAGTTATAGCACTGTAGTTTTCTGGCCGAAGAATGTGGTCTGTCATATGGCTTCTTCTGATGTCGAGAGTCTGTGGTAGTCTTCTGAGGTCGTGCTACTCTGCTGGGCCCCATCTTCAACTACTTGATTGCCTTGGCCTACTCCACCAAGATTGGGAACTCTATGATCCTCAAAGATACGGGGAATCTGCGAAGCTCATGCTTCAACCCGCCCTCATACTTCTGAAATCTACATTCCTCTATGACCGTGGGCGAGTAGAATCTTGCCAAGTACTCAAACCTGTCTGTGTATGCCTATACAATCAGGTTCCCCTATTGGAACATGAGGAATTCAACTTCCCCCCATGTCTGGCACTATTAGGGAAATATTTCTCCAAGAATCTCGTCCTGAAGGTAGTCCAGGTAACCTCCTCTACCCGGGTCTGCATCAGCTGCAACATCCATACCTACTAGTACTCAGCATCCGCCACCAGCAAGAAAGTGACGAAAGTCAGCTTCTATGCATCAGTGCACTCTATGACTCTGCAAATTTTCTCACACTCTCTGAGCCATGCATCTGCTTCATCAAGAGTGGATTTGCCCGTGAATTTTGAGGGCTTGTGCCTCATAAAGTCCTCCATCGTCACTGGGCGAGTGGGTGCTACCACGACTTTGGGTTGCACTACAATGGGCTGCATCGCATCCACCATCCGATGAATCGCATGTGCGATCTCATCAGCCCCAACGTTATTCCTCCTCCGCCTATTTGCCATAGTCTGAGCATGCCACATTTTCAAATGTTCACATCACAACAAGTAGTTAACAATCATAACTCAAAATTGTCTCGCAACCGAAACCCGATAAACTCACTTCCCATAGACCCCTAAAATCACTTTGAAAACAAGGCTCTGATACTAAATGTAACATCCCGATCGAATATTATGGATTTAATTAATATCATAATAAAAATATAAATAACTTCATTTATTAAAACATAAATTCCCAAAAATGCGGGAAATTTAAAACATATAATACCTCAGAATTTATTACAAAAAAGAAACATAATTATAACTTCAATTACAAAACCCAAGTCTGATAATTTAATGGATTACAATTGATTGAAAAACATTAAAACTCTAATAAATTCCCAAGCTAGCCCATGCTATGAGCCTAGCCTCACTAGAACCACCTACAATATCATATGCTCTCGTGTACCGCCTACACGTTCATCGCCAAACACAAGCAGATAGGGTGACCTAATATCAAACAATCATATATATATATATAAAACAATTTTATATCCAATTAATTATACCAAAGAAAATTCCATTCCTACATCCCACATGGTCACAACCATGTTTTGATATCATAAGCACATCAAAGGAAATCCACCCTTTCCTTCCACATGGCCACAACCATGTTGACCATGTTCTACATCTTCTTGTGAGTACCTCAAGATGTCTTGTTGCCATACCTATCGGCCACACCCGATAGAGCACGTGCGAGAAACCATGCTATGGATCACACACCATAACGTCAAGTGGAGTTCCCAATACGAACATAGTCCGTAGCGTCCCAAGACAACCAAACTCGTCAGCTAATTACTGAGGAGGGTAATCTATCTAGACCCATCTGTACTGATCACAATCAGCACACTCACACCGACAACACTCGCTAACCTGAGCCACAACTCAAGAGTTCCTCATGTTCATCTGCTATCCCGAGCCACAACTCAAAGGACGTCATTCTAAGCTACAACTCAGAAATACCACGTGCTTAACCCCTATCCCAAGCCATAACTCAAGGGATACGTTCCGAGCCACAACTCATGGAACACCAGTAGACCCACCTTTGAGATATCATAGAAGCTTTGTAGACCACGCATCTCAAATCAAGCATAACCAATCCAATACTGCATTATCGATTGCCTTGAAACACACAATTGTACTCTTCTTCACTTAGGATAAAAGCGTTCGTCCAAGCACCCCAATCTATCTCGCTTAAGATAGGCTCACTTGCCTGAGCGAGCACGTTGCCGCAACAGCAGTCCATGAACTCTCGCTTGAGCGAGCTCCTTCTCACTTGGGCGAGACCATCCTTCGCCTAGACCATTTTACCCCGCCTAGGCGGTGAGTTAAACAAAACACCATATAATTCCTTGAATTCTCGCTTAGGCAAGGGGCTCTCGCATGAGCAGGACGCTCTTTCGCCCACCAAAGAGCTTCAAACCTGAGCGAGATGCTCAAGCAAAACCTTCTAATCCTCACGAATTCTCGCTTTGGCGAGGCACACTAGCCTAAGCGAGTTTTCCTGTCACCCAAGACCACAACCCTTCGGTTGCGTGAGACGCTTGCGTAGAAGCAGGCTCGATCTTTGCTAATCTCGCCTAGTTCGCTTGAGCGAGAATTGTAGACTTCTGTATTATTTACGCACGCAAACACCAACAACATGTCCAATTCATATCCCAAGATCAAATACATGCAAATGGAAACCGTGCACAACACTTATGGCATAAACTAGACTCAAACTGATCATCAATTTTTGAGTTTGAATCACAATTCACGTATACAATACCAAACACTCATTATATTCATAAAATCACATACGAAATTTGACCAACAACATTAAACCAACCAGATTCTGGTTCACATCAAAATGACCACGAAATTCATAGTGCACATGCATCAAAATCATGCAAACAATTCATCAATACAAAAATTAGGTTCAACTCCCTTAACTTAAAATTTCCTTGCTTAAAAACTGCAGATTTTGAGAATTCCTCCTTGATCCTTGGGCAGCCCAACACCTCCCTTACAATCAGCTCTCAGTTGCCCCTCACTAGTCACTCTTTTACTCTAATTTCGTGCACCTTACAAGTTCTTAGAAAAACTAGCCTCCAAAAACCCCTCTTATCTCTCCCAATTTGCCTTTTAAAGGGTGCTTAATGTGGGTTAAATGCAAAAAAAAAAAGAATTTGGTTTTATGGTGAGGATAATTGCTATTCACGGGCCATTAATTGGTTGTTTTTTAGCCCCTCTTGGTTGCCCCTTCTGGTAGGGTTTTCTCTACCCTTGTGACGCGCTAGAGTACGAACAAGGACCTCAAGAAGAAGATAATGAAGACAAGAAAGCCCTATATATTGATCACATAGAATATATATTATCTCAACAAAAACACTCTTGTATTCTTCTTGTCTTATCATCTTGGTCTTGGTACTTATAATCACGTTGTGCAATTTGACCGTTGATGTATATTTAATTTATTATATTCTTCGTATCTTCAAATATATTCATCTTACTTCATTTGGAAGAACTTGATATAATAATCAAAATGTATTGCTTGTTATGAATTAAGTTCTTTCCTTATTTTCCATTCAACAACTTTAATTTCAAACTTCATACCATTGTGGCTTTAGTCATTTGGATATTCTCTTGCAGTCTTTGATTTCATAGTCTTTTCCTTGCTCGTTATTGGTTGATAATTGTATTAAAATATTCACAATCTCCAAGTAAAAAGAAGATTTCCTTTTATATATATTGAATCATCTTTTATATTCTTCAAATATATCTTAAATTAAATCTTCAATCAAAATATCCTCAATCAATGTTGAGCCTTGCTTCACAATTCTCTTAATTTGATAATCTAACAATCTTTTGATTGGTTTGATCCACAATTTCAATGTTCAAAGTTCTTTGATCAATTTGACTTAATCTTTGTGTCACCTGTTGATTTGTTAATTCCTTTTTGCACCATTTGATGTTCTAAACTTGACTCGTCTAATGTGTTCCTTGAATTTATTCGTCTAGTCATTCTTCCATTTGAGTCATCTAATGGAAGTACTAGTCTATTAAGGATATTGAACATTAAACTTCATGAGTTGTCTTTTACTCATCTAATGTTGATATTCTTCTAGTACCTTACCATGCTTACATTGTCTCGTCTAATCGCTTTGCTTTAAGTCACCTATTGCTTGTAGAAGTCTATATCGTATGTTGATATTCTTCTAGTACCTTACTATATCATGTTGTGTGATCTGGTCAACGTATTTCTTTACTAAGTTTAACTTAGTCTTCATGGTAGACGTGTCTACTATTTTTCCATTCGTTGAGTTTGATGATGAAGAGGTAGGCCTTTCATACTTTCATCTTGCATATCATGAATTCCTTTGTAACTATGCAAAAATAATTTTTGCTTTTAAGACATTGAAAAAGAATTTTTAAAATGTGTGTAAAGATTTGGTGATTTTTAAGAAAAACAACAAGATATATCTTGAATGTTTCCAGATAATAAAATTCAAATGAAAGGATTTCATAAATAAACTATATATCTTGAATTGAAATCACTTTAAATGTCAAATGATCAATTGTGTCTTGAAATACTCTATCCACTTAGATATATGACTAACATTATTTTGTTCTATTTTTATATTATTGATATCCTATATATGATTACACTATATTCACATAATTTATTTCTTTAACTAAATAATTTCTAAATGTTGAAAAAAAGATCAAGACAAATCCTTCTAGTCAAATTCCTTTGTGCTCTAAAAAAGAAAGCAAATATTAAAACTTCAAAGAATATAGCTCTCGATAAAAGAATTACAAACAAGAAAAACTGGATATTAAATTGAAGATTGTATTAAGACTTTCCTTATAAAGTAATGCATTTGAAGATGTTAAAATATACCAAATGAAGAGAATGTCAAATACTTTCTATATCATATACTCTGTAAAATCAAGATGGATATAATAGTTCAAAAGCTTCAAATAGATATCCCACAAACAAAGAATCTCAAAGAATAAAGTCTAAGGATTATTTTGAAGATTGCATCAGAAATTTTCTCATGAAAGTGCTAAACACGAAGATGATTATTAACCATAATGGCAAATCAAATAGCTTTGAGCTATAATGTTCATCTACACTAATGTTGAAGAGAGACAAAATCAACGAGAAAAGAAGAAACAAAAAGCTTCGAAGATCATATCAAATCATTCTTTTATAGTCAATCAAGATGAAAATGTTGATACAAAATCAATCTATTTAGTTTTGTCAAAGCTTGCAATAGTCATATTTTATAATGCTTATAAATAGAAGAACAAGATGAACATATATAAGAAGTGAGATGAATAAGTGAGAATTCAAAGGCAAGAAAGACAAAAAGATAAAAAAAGAAAAGTTGTGTGATTACAACATCTACAACAATTGTCTAATTTGCTGAAATCATTCATTTAGACTAAGAAAAGAGAGTGTGTGCTTAGCCATTCTAACATTCTTCACATCGTGAAGTATACCCGAGTGAGGTTAAAGTTTGATCTCTTACACTAGGAGTGTGTCTCTTTGTTCTATTAAGAGTTCTTAAACTTAGGGAGAGATTAAGAAGGATACATAGAAAGGTTTTACTTGTTATACATGGAGAGATTATACTCATGATACTTGGAGAAGTAGTACTCATGATACTAGAGAGGTTATACTTGTGTTACTTAGAGAGGTTGATACACATAACCCAGAGAGACTTTTTTTAGTATTAGATGTTGAAATTCCCTATTAGACGAGCCTAACAACAAGTAGGTTTTAATGATAACAAAATTCATAATGATACAACAGAGTTAAGTCAGCATGATAATGTTATAGTATAGCTAAGAATGATTAAGCAATACACTTAGACAAGTATTGGATATAGAAAGGGTAGTTAGGTCAAAGCCTTCATTAGCCTCAAATATATAACCATTAGATGATCAATGTTCTTCATTGTGAATATATTTTTTGTCAACTAATTTGTGTTCAACGAGTTTAAGCAAAGTATAGCAAAAGAAAAATTAGTACAAAACATATGATACTTGAAGATTGAAGCAAACATGAAAGAAAGTGAAGCTTGGATGAACTGAGTCAAAAGTATTGATTAACAAGTCAAAAGTTGGACCAGACAACTAAGGCTTGTTCTTGTTAGCACAAATGATTTGATGCTTGAAGATTTGATGAAGATATATAAATACATTGCATTAGGATGTGATGAAGCTATGATAAAATGATGTAGATGTGAAGACTTGGAGATTTGTGTGTTGATCAAGATTGGAGTGTGTTCTTAATTTGGGTTTCACATAAAGATCACAAAGCTCTAAGAGTGGTGCTCTTATTGTAGACAATTTGGCATTGTATAGATGTCTTGGGTTTGGTTGGCGTCTTTTAACCTGTTAAATGAGTTTTGAATATGTTAAATGATTTACCGCTATAGTTCTATAAGTTACATATTCAATCAGCTAAATGAACTTTCAATAAACTGATTTCACTTAAGGTAAGTGAAATCAACAGATTAAATGAAAAAAATCATCATATTGAATATGCTAACAGATAGGCTATAAGTTTTGGTTTTTCATAGAGAGTTGTAACACTTGCTATTTAGAGCGCAAAATCATTCTAAACACTACAACTGTTTGTGAAGGATCTTTGATCTTCTTAGATAATTTTTGCTTGGTTTTAGGAACTTTGAGAAAGAGGTTTGGTTGACTAGGAAATCCTTCATTCAGATTTGATTGGTGAGTGATTTTCTCGGTCTGCAAATGGAATCTTGTTGTGCTTGTTGAGATTCTTATGGGATTCTAGAGTGTTGGTGTTTCTTTTTACATATTTTGAAAGTGTAATCTTGTGGATTGTGTAAACCTTTTAAAATAGTGCAAGTCAGGCTTAGATTACCTTGATAAATTGGATGTAGCTCAGTTTTGAGTAAACTGGTATAAAAATTTGTGTGCATGTGTTTGCATCTCTTTATCTTTCCTTGGTTCTTAATATAAAGTTTCAAGAAATCTGCTTTCAATAGTCTTTTATTGGTTCTTGAGTGATTTGGAAAAACTTGTGACTATATTTCTATTTCTATTTCTATTGTTGATTGAAATCAATCTTGACGAGTTTCAAATATTGTTTTTGACTTACTGTTAAACCTTGTAAAACATATTTTTGAAAAATAACTCGAAAATCCCAAGCTTTTTGTTTTTGAAGGCAGCATAATTTTTTCTTCCTTTCTCTCAACTCCATCTCCTCCATCTCCATCTTTTAACCCCATTCCTCACTCTATGTTTATTCGTTTGTAGAATCAAGACCATAGGGTCATTCCTCATGGCAAGGCCTTCAAATCCTATCGATTAGTTTCTCATTTGGGGTTGATATTGAACTTTCGTGAGTTTAAAGGAGCCTTGAGGGTTCTTATAGTTCTAGTTTATCTTCAAAGGTGAGGGAAGCTAAACCTTACTTTTTGCATGATGAATTTGTTTGAATGTCTAATTGTTGACATGTGAAGCCTGGGTGGTGTGTCTCATAAGGATTTGATGAAGCTTTGTTGAACTACTTGGAGCCATTGCTTTGGATTCATGCCTACATTGATGAAGTTATGGAGATTTGATAGTATTCATGTTGAACAACCCTTGAATGCGTGCCTTCCACATGAATCAATCATTAGGAAAGAACGATTGATGTTTGTAATTCACATTGTAGACCTTGTAGCATTAGTTTGATGTATTTGGTTTCTATTATGTTTTTTTAATTTGTTGAAATATTTTTCAACGGGTTAAAATATGTCTATTAATCTGTTGAATGGTTTTTCAACAGGTTAAAAGGTTAGTTGCAGTAGTTTTAGACTGTGACTTATTCAATCAAATGATTTATTTTTAATCGACTGATTTTCCTTAAGTCAAGAGAAATCAACCGATTGATTTGGAAATCAACTTGTTGAATTTTGTAACAGATTGACTATAAGTGCTGTGATTTTCGAAAGAAAGGTACCAAGACCATTTTTTAGTGTGAAACTATTTTGGAAACCTTGGAATTCTTTCTCTTTCGTGATCATTCAGATTACAACTGTTGAAGATTTATCTTGGATAAATTCTTGGAGCTTTTGCCTTATATTAATGAATTGGTTTCATTAAAATCAACTACTGTGTGCAAAAATTGAAAACTGTCTTATTTAGCCTGTTGATTTTTAATTTTAGTCTATTGATTTCACTCAAATATGCCTCTATTTGCAAAATTTATGATCTGTCATAGCTTTCTGTCTGTTAATTCTGCATTTCAACTTGTTAATTTCACTTAAGTTGCCATTGAATGATGAAAATATGATCTATTATGAATTTCAATCTACTAGTTTCACAATTCAATATGTTGATTTCATTAAAACTGAATCTGGAAAAATGAAGTTCAATTTCACGATTTTCAATCGATTGATTTTTGAAATCAATTTGTTGATTTCACTTAACCAGATTCTGGTTTTAATCTCTTATGCTTCGATGCTATTTTAATCGACTAAATTATAAATTCAACCTATTGATTTTACTTAAACTACATATTTGCTAACGAATTGAATTTCAAAGCTGGCCCAGTCAAAGAAAACATCTTTTTGTCAAGTACTATCTACTCCTAATAGTTATTTCATCAGCCATGTGTTGCTTTTACTGATTTATTTGACCAAAAAGCATGTGTAGTGTGTAATTCCAATGTGCATGTAGCTCACATGATCTGAACTAATTGATTCACTCATAAAAAATCATTGGAAACATCATGAATTTATGAGATATTGTAATCAGCTGCATTAATCTGGCTTGGGTAACCTAAAATGAATTAATTAGATAAATCTGCACCATTTAATCAACTATTTCTGAAAATTAGCCTGTTCAATTATAAATACTGCACTTGAATTGTTGCATTTGCATCATACATCTCTTAGAAACAACCATACCCACACTCATCATGCCTTGTCGTTAACAAAGAGCCACCCAATCTGATGATGAACACTTCACTCCTCCTACCCCAAGGTCTCTAAACCAAGAAAATCATGAGAGAATTGAGGCATGGTTCGAAGATCATGAGGACAACATCCAAGTTGATGGACGTCCTTAGTGTAGGAGAGGAAGGAGATCCATGGAAGACACAAAAAAGAAGATGAAATGCAGCGGAAATGAAGATAAGAGCAAGAAAATCTTTAGGCAATGGAGGTTTTTGGTGAAGATGAAGAGTAGAAGTGGAGCTATGGTATGGAAGGTGGCTAGAGGAGATGAAAGAGAAGGTTAGCCATGTGTGCTCTCAAAATAATAGAAGAGTGGAGTGATCTCAACACAAACATTCTATTAGAAATTTCAAGAGTTAAAATGT
>Ga0209589_1001573_pt1 | contig 37988 bp, 9 predicted proteins | sample CowpeawhiteBW_FD_187525 | JGI IMG/M metagenome (GOLD analysis project Ga0209589, IMG submission 187525) | Root nodule microbial communities of legume samples collected from California USA - Cow pea white BW (SPAdes) (version 2) | ecosystem: Host-associated > Plants > Roots > Nodule | place: USA...
AAGTTTTTTTTTTTTTTTTTCCTGAAACTGTTCAAATCCATTTGGGATTGTAATAAATGAAAAAGTATAACAGTAAATTAAGTTTTTTGAAGGTGTATAAAGTAATTTGTGGGGTATAGGAAGCAAAGGCCTGAACGTACATCATTGAACATGAAGGGAAACCAGCAACATTCTACACTATACAATAAAATATAAACAAATTTATCTTACTAATGACCTTGTTCTACTTCTTTTTATTTAAAATCAAATTTATTTGTAATATGTTCAAGTTCCATAAAAATCAGTTTAACAAAGAATAGATAAATTGTAAAATTAAATGTGTTAATTATCTTAATTAGTGTAAATTAATATAGTTAGTGTCTTTGTAATCCATGTATCCATTAAAAGTTTCAATAGTTAATATTATTGTATTTCATTTTCATCACATCATTACCTAAATTAGGAAGAAAACGAAGCTAAATTAACAAGTCCACATTTTATACTGAATTTTTTTGGTATTATCTTCTTTTAAATACTACAAATATATTATATTAGTATTTTAAAAATATTTTTTAGTGAACATCAAAATGTTTTGAATGAAAAACAAATAAACAGAAAAAAAAAACTTAGCAAAAAGAATCCAAATTCCTAATTAACTGAATCGAACCAAATACATATATTGAATTTATCCCAAACAAATAGGTGTCAACTTTGTCCAATTCATCTTTCGGGCATAAAATGTTTGTTGTTGTGTGGATAGAGGTTATTTTTCTATTAAAGTTACATTATTTATTTTGGCATGCTACAGAAAAAAATAATATTTATTTTCATTATTTCAAGTATGAATACTTTAAAATAAATGAAACTAAAATAAGATTGTTTTAATTATTAAAAAAATATTTAATTGCTAAATTTCAATTTTTGTGATTTTTTTTATACATACAAAACTAGTATTATTAACCACAGGAAATCAAACCGCCATATTCATCACTTGCTCTCAATTTAAACTTATAATTTTATTTAAATACAATCTTTATGTGAATTTGTTAAACTTTAATTTCCTATAGAATCCTTCAAAATGTTTTCACAACATTTTTCACTGTATTTACCCTTTCTCTTAACTTATTTTCACTTTTTCTTATCTCTTTTTAATTTCATTATATTATATGATTGTGTATTTTCCCTTTCTGTTTTTGTCGTGGTAATTCCAATATTTTGTTCGGATTTGAAGTATAAGAGGAGAAGGAACGAATGAAAAATAAATGTTTAAAGATAATAAAAGAAGTAGAAGATACATATAAAATTTATAAATAAGTTGATTGATGTAACAGAATAAAAAATATATATAAATTTTACATAATAATTGAAATACAATTATATTAAAAGTTAAATATAGTTAAATCTGATATCACATATATTTTAGTTAATTATTTTCACAATATCATCTCCTATGTCTGATACTGATGGGGTACAAGGGTTAGAACATTCACCTATACATTATATTTTTTTTGTTGTTCTTCACAGACCAAAGTGCATTACCTCTCTTATGTATTTATATAATGATAATGATTTTGTATGTGTGGTTTGTATTTATGTGGATTGGCTTCTTATGTAAAAATATTTTTATTTTGCAACCTCTACAGCTTTATGTGGTGGAAGATATTGTATTTATCGAAGGTTAATTTTCATTGGTTTAAAAACAATAAATATATCTAACCTTAAATTTTATTATTTGCAATTTTATTTATAAGAATAAAATTGAATAATTATTATTTTTCTAATATTATTAAAATCTTAATCTAAATATTATATTTATAGTTTTACATAATTACAATTTTTTAAATAATTTATATAATTAAATTATTTAATTAAATATAAAAAAATTATATTAATTTTCTTGGTAAAAATTTAAAAAGTGCAAATATTCATTTATCTAATCATAAAAATTATGTAAATTCATAATCATATATTAATTTTATTATTATTATTACTATACATTTTAATATTTAAAAAATCACATAAAAAATATTTTAATATAAATTACCACATAATAATATAATAATATAATTATTATTTTTTAAATTATTAAACTTTTCACCAATCATGTCTATTTATTATATATAAAAATAATAATTTATATATATATATATATATATATATATATAATCTATTTATTTAAATAATAATAATATTTAATTAAAAAAATAACATCTGTAGTTACATCTAATACTAATATATTTCTGAATAAATAAAAAATGAACCACGTCTCTTTGTATGTCTGAATAAATGTCTTTATCCAAAACAATTTTATTTTCTTTCCACTCTTGTACAGTACAACTATAAAAGGGAACAATACATAAGATTGGCCTGACATTAATTTTAGGTATGTTTTTAATGAATGGGGTTGGAAAGCATTAGGTGAGTGGCATATACGGTGAAAATGGCATTGGCCACAACATTTGAGGAAGGAATGTGGAACACTCATTTCATGAACCATAACATGAATTTGCAATGACTGTATGAATGAAAAGGATTGGTTGACACAATTGTAACCACGGGACTAGATAAGGCATAAAACACGACCAAAGCAACACTTCCACATCATGGATAGGTTTCTCAGATATATTCCACCTCAAATCTAACTATATTTAAAATTTTTGGATCTAATTTAAATTGGACTAAGTTTAAATTTAAATTATTTTATTAAGTATATCAAATTTACCGAGATCGACATAATAGATATGACCTAGGTCTATTAAACTAAGTCAAGTACTTGACTAAATATGAATTAATTCATATTTGACTAAATATGAAAATTACTTATTTCTTGCACTTATTATTATGCTTATTTTGGGTTTAAGTCAATTATTTCTTCAAATCAACTCGACTCGATCCAAGCTAGAACTGACTCAACTCGACTTGGACTCAAGTTGGCTATGTTCAACCAAAACTTAGACCAACTTGGTTTGACCTAGACCTAAATTGACAAGTGTTGACATAGGTCAATTTCACTTGATTCCACTTGGGTTTGAGCAACATGACCTCAACGTCATCGAAAGTTGACTCGAGTCAACCTGGCCACTATGCCAACTAAACTTAACTTGGTTCAGGATTGACTTGACTCAACTTCAATATCGGTTGACTTAGATTGTTTTTTGGCCCGAGTCGACTCTCATAAACCTTCCCACTTGAATCAATCATTGGACTCGGATAAACCTTTGGTCGGAGAATCTTAGCTTAACCTTTAATCCGAATTGACTTGGCTCAACTTGATCCTCGATTGTCTCGACTTGACCTTTAATCCTAACTGACTTAACTTGACTTTTGATATGACCGAGGAATTGTGAATTGAATATCACAATTTGGACCTTTCTTTTCATCCATAAAAACCATTATTTTTATTAATGATATTTAAATTTAAAAATATATATTTTACCATTTCAATGTTTTTTTAAATCCATTAAAATAAGGGTTAAATATATGTCTAGTCCCTTAATTTTGAGTAAAAATTGGAATTAGTCATTCTTTGAAACTTTAAACCAATTTGGTCTTTCGTCTTTAAAAATGCGTGAATTTAGTCATTTTAACTAAAATTTGTTAAGTTTATTCGACGTTTAAAACACGTTTCTCAACTAACATTGAAGCGCAAATTTGTCAAACGGTGTAAACAACTCAAATGCTATAATGAAACACGTTTGAAACGTCAAATAAATTTAACAAAACTTGGTTACAATAAGTAAATACACACATTTATAAAATTATGAGACTAAATTTAACCAAAATTTCGAAGAGAGAATAATTTCAATTTTTAACCGAAAGTTAAGGAACTAAATACATATTTAACCATTAAAATAATGTGTTAACATGATTAAGAGTTAATCTAAACTTAAATATAGTTAGTTTGAAAATATAAGTTAGATCAACTCATCATTGTTATATACTACTTTATTTATTATGTAGTATACTAACACTTTTATATCTACTCAAACTATCATATATACTTAGTGAGTATGTTTTAATATATTTGAATGATAATCGAATGAATACTCTCAGCTTATCGTTATGTATTTATAGGTTTTTTATCCTTTAAATAAATGTTCAGGTCATAAAAAATATTCTATATATAAGATATAATCATTCGATTATAATCGACTGTTATCTAAGGGGTTTAAGGCCCATTTATTTTCTGCCTAAATTCTTAAGGGTTGCCCCAAAGTTGGTTGGGCCTAGGACTGGTCCAAAAAGGGGAACCATACCTTAGGTCTGCCCTAGCCTAATCTTTTCTCTTCACTCTACAAAAAACGTAGCTGTCACGCTCCCTATCTCCTCTAGAGTTTTGTTAGGGTTTGATCCTACGCCCCTTTCAAGCTAGCTAAATCTCATTCTCCCGTCACCTCTTGAGTCCGTTTTCGAAGTTGTTGGGTTCGTTGAGTCAGGTGTCGAAGTCGTTTGCTAAACCCTTTCTAGGTAAGGGAAGTTTGAGCTTATAGTTGCCGGTTATTTTTGTATGCTTCTAGGTCTGAAACATATGCATGATGTATGCTCATGGTTGATTGTGTGATAGTGGTGAAAGCATGATTCTTTTGGTGTGCGTTCTGTGTTTCCGCGAAGTGTACAGTGGTAGACACTGTTTTTTCCGCCCAAGCGAGCGTGTCTCGCCCAGGCGAGACTAACAGAGGCTCGCCCAGGCTTTTACGTGCAAACTGTCGCCCAGGCGACTGGATTTCATTTTGAGCGAGGCGTGATCTCGACCAGGTGAGGATGGAACCGAGAATCCGCAGGGACCGCTGTTCAAAGGCTCGAGTTCTCGCCTAGGCGAGAGGGTCTCTCGCTTGAGCGAGGCCTTCTATCCTAAGTGAGACTAGGGCAGGTTTTGGTGCTACGATGTGAATGACCCACTGATATGGTTGCTTGTTGTATGAATTGGGGAGCATGAGATATATGAATTGTTGTTTATGCATGATGTTGGTATTAAGGGAACTTTCTGATTGGTTGGCGAAACGCGTACAAAGTGTGAGTAGGACGTAATCCCATGGCTCTTGTAGGGAGAGCTTATGGTGGTGTCCCCTTAATGGACGTAATTCCATGGGCCTTTAAGGGGGAGTCCATGGTGGTGCCTCATCCATTGGACTTAATTCCACGAACCTTGAGGTGAGAGTTCATGGTGGTGCCTACACAACAGGACGTAATTCCACGAGGATAACGTGGTGGTGCCTCACGGCTATGACGTAATTCCACGAAGGTCACGTGGTGGTGCCTCTTGTAAGGGTGTAATTTCGCGAAGGCCTCATGGTGATGCCTCACTGCTAGGACATAATTCCACTGTTTTGTGGTGGTGCCTCATTATACGTATCCAGATTGTCTAGTTTTGGAGTTGTAATGGTTTGGTATCTCCTGTGTGGTTTTCCATTATTTATGCTTGACTATGTGATTGGACATTGTGTGTTATAATGTAATTATCTTGTGCTCTCGCTTACCCTTTCGCTTGTTTGTATGATTGTGTGTGGTTTTCCTCCCTTGCGATAATCATCAATTTTATTGATGTGAGCAGATGTGAGAACCCTTGACAATGGCAATGATAGTAGAGATGCAACAACTTAATGGTTATGGACAGGTATTGGGCCCACTGTGGGGCCCATTGCGGAAGGAGTTTCATTAGTTATGATGGTCTTGTTTGTACAAGGCCTAGTACTACTATTTTTACCTGTGTACTTTGTTTTGGGTCGTGTGGGGCCTCTTGTTATGTAAAGGGGCATGTTTGGTGTTCTATGTACCTTCATACCCCAAACTTTAAAGTCTCTGAATATTCATGTATGTGGTGTCTTATTAAATCTGAGGTTATCCGATTTTTGGGACGTTACAAGATATACATTTGTTAATCATACAAATTATGTAATTCATAAAATATATCAAATAAATATAACTATTTGTTTATATTTGAAATGATTTTTTTATTTTAACAATGGACTAACAAACTTTTTTTTAATAAAATTTGACAAAATTTACTTTTCAACACACACCAAACTTTTCACCTCACTATTAAGTTACATCAAACATTTCTTTTTTATATCCATTAAGATGACTACATGTGTATTGTTAAAAATTTGTTGAAAAAACTTTGTTAAAAAATAATTGCTCTTTAACAATAGACTGATGCATCAAGTTTTAATATTAAAAATCGGACTAAACCTCGGATGATCTTATTTCATTTATGTATAAATCTTTTCTACACAAAAGCTTTCTATACATATATAATTTTTTTTCTTTAATTGTAATCTTATCACTTTCGTGTAGAAATACTTTGATGAATCATAAATTGATTAGTGTAGTGAGTTGGAGTTATTAAATTCTCTTAATACAGTGTATTAATGGAGTTATTATTTCTGTTACAATATTTTTCTCTATAAAGAGCATGATAAATCATAGTAACTACAAATTATATATATATATATATATATATATATATATATATTTGACTAGATAAATTTTTTCTTCCTCTACGAAAGAATAGAAGTACCCATAAAATATATCAGTAATTACAATCAATGTTTTTTTTCATCTAAAATCAATATGAGAAACAGTTAAATAAAAAGGGATTCATTAAAATTATATTAAGAATAATTTCAGAATAATGGTATGAAATATTCATAAATTTAATATCAATAATTAAATTAAACAGTTTCATACGAATTAGTTAAAAATGTATTAAAATACAAATAGAAAACACGAAATCATTTGTTAAAAGTTAGTATATAATCGATGAAGGAATTATTATTTTCCTTTTATAAATTAAAGAAGACATACATACATATCCCCGTACACACCAAATCTGAAATACAAAACCAATAATAGTTTCTTTGCTATGAAAATTGGAGAGTTCTCTACTAAATTTTTATACTATTAAAAATACACTAATATTAATATATTAAAAAATATATTTTAAAGATACAATATAAAAACAATGAAATAAAAATCCAATAAATATTTCAAAACGAAAAAGGTAGAAACTTTCTATCATGGACATTTTTTGTACAAACTTATCTCTTGTCTTGTCTCTCATAATTTAGGGTTTAGACGAATATACGTGTGCCAAAATGTTCTTTTGTTCCCTCACTCATTCACTCACCGCAACATATTAAAGAAGAATAATGATTTCATAACAAAAAAAGCAGTGTGAATGAACGTAAACTTAATCTGATTTATTATTGCATTCTCAATTCCGTGATACTACCGAACTAAATAGCTGTCACTCACTTGTTAAAATTGAAAAAGTTTTCTAATAAAATAAAATAAAAACAATTTTTTAATAATTAAATAATGATTTTTTAACTTGAGGTGACATCTTTTGAGTGATTTTTTGTTTTTTTTCATTTTCTTATTATATTCCAAAATCATAGAGCTGTCAAAATAGATAACTCGACCCGACCCGGCTTGACCCACCAGATTGATCATTTAGTGAGTTAACCCAACTTGGTTTACTTATTAGCGAGCCAAACAAATTTGAACCTGACTCGGCCCATCATAGGTTGGTGGGTTAAACGGATTGGCTCACGGGTTCATTTAATTAAAAAAATACAAATTTTTAATTTATTTTCAGTCAAAACTAAATTCTAATTCTAATTAAAATTTAAATAAACTTTAATACAATCCAAATACAAACCAAAATCACAAAAATAAAAATTATTTATGTGTTAACTAAAGAAACAACCTAACATGACCCAAATGGAAAACCCAACCTAATAAAACTTAATTCGAATATTTGTGTGATCCTTTATTTGCGGGTTGGTGAGCCATAAAATTTGTAAAAAAAATTCAACCCAACCCGACCCAAACCTTTAGTGAGTCGGGTTGGCTCACGAGTTCCAATCCATTTTGACAACTCTACAAAATCAATTAGAAGATATTGTCTCAAATTATAAAAGAAAATTTCAAAATATCATCGAGTTCAAAATAAAAATAAGAAAGAAGTAGATCATTCAAGAAAAAAAAAATTGTTGTTGTTATGATTTCTTGGTTTCCTTTAGAACACGTACATTTCAAAAAAAAGTTAAAGAAGTGGAAGAAACAAGGTTCTTAGTTTTTGTATGAAATCAACAATCAACAACCACAAGCTTAAAAAAGTGAACAAGTAGGTGCAAATGTTTCTTCTTTCTTGTGAACTACTTTCACGTTAGTTCGTGAGTGCCACGTTGAGTTTCCAATGTATGTTGTGCGAACTGATCCATACGTAAATAGTTAGGAATAATAATGGGAAACATGATTTGTTGTTTGGTTGGTATTATGTGTTACTACGTACGAGAGCATGCACTGTGTTATGTTATGTTATAGATACCACGTGTCTTTGAAGACAACAAAAAATGAGACACTTTGCATCTTTGCATCGGATTCAATCCAAAGAAACAAACAAAGCCTTAAAATTTGTGGGATTTAGAGTTTGTGTGTTTGGCCACGTTTTCTATACCCTTGAGATTATGGTGGGAGATGTTGATGACAACTACTATTTTTCAATTATAATTACATTGAGAAAAATAAGTTTAAGATTTAATTAGTAATTTAGTTTTACATTTGTATTTTTACTTATTTTAGTTTTTTATATATTTTATTTAATTAAGTTTTTATTTACATAGCGAAATTGATGTTATTAACATTTGAAATTATTAGATGTCAAAATTTAAGTTGATTACATGTCAAAATTTATATTATTTTCGGGTTAAATATGTTTTTGTCTCTTAATTTAAGTGAATATTAAAATTAGTCCATTTTTAAAACTTTAGACCAATTTAGTTCTTGATCTTTAAAAACTTGGTGAATTTAGTCCTTTAAACCAATTTTTATTAAGTTTATTTAATGTTTTAACTGCATTTCTCAAATAAGGTTGAAATAAAAATAAGTTAAATTATGTAAACACTCAAATAATATCATGAAATGTATATGAAACGTCAAATAAACTTTAAAAAAATTAATTAAAATGATTAAATATACGTATTTTTAAAGTGTGGGGACTAAATTAGTTTAAAGTTTTGAAGAAAAACTATTTTCAATTTTCATGAAAGTTAAGACACCAAAAATATATTTAACCATTTTCTATATTAGAATCCTTTTGATTTGACACATAATTCCTTCCAAAATTTAGACATATATGAGATCCAAATATTGACACTTATATTTCCAAACAACATTAAAGTTAATTTAATAGAAGATACCATATTGAATTTTTTACTAAGATAATTTTTAAAAAAAATGTATTGAATACAAAAATATATAAGAATAAAAGCGAATTAAAAATTTAAATATAAGAACTAAATTATCAATTAAAATTATGAAAATATAAAAAGTTAACAATTTTATTATAACTAAAATAAAGCAGAATATTCGTGTTATGTGTATTTAAATTTTTTAGTGATGTTATTTATTATTTTCAGCTACGAATAATAGTGGTTAAACTTTTCTCAATCGTGGATAGTTTTGAGAAGGAATATTTAAGATCTTTCCCATCTGCCAGAGAATAGGGTTTGCCATTATTGAAACATTTGTATGACTGTTCTTATTCGGAGGACAACAACATTGATGCTTCGTGTATACTGAAGTATCTGGTTCCATTCACACATGTTCTCATGTTTTGAGAGAATTTGTTTAATATTTTTAGTATTAAATTCAATATTTAAAGTTTCATTTTTCAATACAAATGCTCATAATAACCACGTGAAAACTTTCAAAATTCTTAACAATATTAGAATTTAGCAATGATCCTTAATTATATTGTTTCCTTTTCCACGTTTCAAATACATTTTGACACGAACCCTAAAACCATTATATATACCACGTTTCACAAAGATTGTTTTATTTCACACACACACACACACAAATCTATAATACTACTCACGAGTTACCAATTCGATTCATACAATATAACAAGTGACATTGAAGTCAATAGTTTTAATATTAAACAATTGATGACAGTTTGGATAGAAGATGAATAGAGTTTAATAAAAAATTAAAATCAATATTTGAATTCAAGTTGAATTATTCAAAATTCTCGTGAAATAAGAGTTAACATAATTTTTAAATATAAAATTATAAAAGAGAATGGTTAAATATGTTCTTAATCTTTAAATTTTTATGTAACATTGCAATTAATTTATTCTCAAAATTTTAATATACTTTGATTTCCCAATTTAAAAAAAGTAAATATATTTTAATCTAATTATGTTATTATTTTATTATCAAATACATTCTTCAATTGACATTGATTTAGAAATATTGTGTTAACTTAAATGTTATAATAAATATTACTACGTACAAAAATTAAAAATAATTATATTAAAATACTTATTTACTCATTTTTTAAAATTTGAGAACAAAAATACATTAAAGTTTTATATAAAAACGAATTTCACCATAAATTAAGTATTAAAAACATATTTAATTAAAAAATAAAATAAAGTTAAAATCAAAATTTAACTTTTAGTTTTTGTGTTAAATTCAAACTTTCCTACTTTATGGAAGACTTAATTTTTGAATAAAAGTATCTGCATGAAATTAATCTGAAATAACTTCCACGTTGCTGTGAAGGAAATTGATCTGATTGATTAAGGTGGAGAAACTTGGAACAAGATAAAAAATAAAAAATATCTAATCATACATCATTTTCCATTGAAAAATAATCTACTGATTAAATTAAATTTAATAAAAGTGATGATGCAAAGAAACACTAGCAGAATCGTGTAGAAAAACAAGATGCATGTTGGGTCCCTTGTTTTGTCATCACCAGCTAATGGTAATAGAACCTCCAATATAGAAATTATGGGATTAAAAAATTGAAGACACAAAAAAGGTGGTAGAATCAGAATTTGCCATTAGTGTAGGCCAAAACATTTTATTATATGTTGATGAATAAGAAGTGACGAAGCAGATAATAATAATAATAATAAAAATTCAATGCATGAATATTGGATATATAACACAACAATCTAACACATGTTAATGATAATAATAGTATTAGTTAATCAAATGTATCTCTTCAGTTTTACGCAAAATTGTGGGGTACATGTTTCACGTGAAGCCGTTTAGTTCATCATATTCTGTTAGTTATTGTTCGAAATTCAAAATAAATACTTGAAATGATTTGAAATTATCATATTACATAACAATAAGTGAGATTAATAATATATAAATATAAAAATTCATACATTATTGAATTTTAAAGTTTTAAGTAGAAATAGATATAGTCTATTATTTCGTAAAGGTTAATATGATGTTAAATCTTCTTATAAGGTGATATTAGAACAGGGATATAAGATCGGTTGAAGTGAAACTGATTTAATTTAAAATGTGGTGGCAATTTTGTAAATATCGGAAAGTATTTTAAATCGGTTATAAGAAGAACTGATCTAATATATACATATTAGATCAATTATATAAAGAATCGATTAGATCAGTTAACAAAACAACCGATCTAATATGTTTTTTGCACTACAAATCGTGAAAACATCTTTTTCATTTTTCAAACTTTGTCTTCTCTTGTGCCTCCTTTGATATTCTCTCTTGTGCGCTTCTTATTCTCTTCCAAGCGTCATTGACCATCGTCGTCGTGCCCTACCATTGTCGCATCGTGCTTCAACAAGCTTCTTCTTCTCTTCCATGCCACTCTTCAACAAGTTAGTGTTTTTTTCCCTCATTTTCTCATGTCTAGGGTTTTTGTTTGTGGAGAAAGCTCTTTTTGTAGTTGTCTTTCTCAGTGTTTGGTGTTTTCCCATCTTCTTTGCAAATGAAGCAAATTTGTGATGTCGCTGCTTTACCGAATGTGTATCTTTCGTCTCCATGGTGTTTCGTGAAGTCCCTTAGTCATGTTTGCGGTTGGGTGCAGTGTTCTCTATGGTGGTTCGTTGGTGCTAGTATGTGGTGGTTTGTTGGTGGTTAGTTTTCTCCTTTGCCCCTCTGCATGGTTATTTTCGAAAATGTTTTTTTTTTCTTTTCAGTAAAAAGATATTAGATCAGTTGTTTCAGAATTGATCTAATATGTCTTTGACATATTACATCGGTGTATATAAGATTGGAACTTATTAAAAACAACACTTTATTAAAAACAATGAAATATTAAGTACATGTACATAAATTATACATTAAATTTTATATAATTGGTTAAATTTTAAAAGAAAATCTAAAACCAATTAATAAAGAAAATGTGCTAGCTTAAAAGCTCTATTAAAAGACAATACAAATTTATTTCTTGATACGCTTTGTGAAGTATAAGGTGAGGGTTTTGGTAAAAAAAAAACAAAAAAATATTTTCATATTTTTTTTATAAATAAGAGAAAAAAGGAATAAGAAAAGAAACAAATTTATTTACATGTTAACATTAATTTATATATAAGTTAGAAAAAATTAGATAAACTATATATCTAATTTCTAAAAATTAGTTGATACGTGAATTCATTTTATTTGATAACAAAGTTTATTTTATTTGATTCAAAAAATAGTTACGGAGCTTTTTTTAAATAGACTCATAATACGAAGGTATTGACATAATCCAATGACTTTAATCACATGCAAAACAAAAAAAAAAAGTTATTTTAGTACTATTCCATAAGTTTTACGGAGTAAATATAAAAAATAAAATAAAAACAAAAGGCTAATGTTATACAATATTTACTCTTAAAACGTAGTCATTTTTTACCAGTTTGTTGTTTACTGCAAGTGACTTTCAACTTTCAAAGAAAAACTATCCATTCTAAAAGCAGATATTGTTTTCGAAATTATATTTGCATTTTTTTAAAGCTGAATTTTCACTTTCTTCTACTAGTCGTTGTTGCTCTGACAATAATAACATATAAAAGTGGATTTTATTTATTTTTAAATAATGAATGGTCACAAATATTAAAATAAAAATTGTGGAAAGGAACAATTTTTGGAGGGACATACGAAGTTTGAATTTTGACCTCACATTTATAAAGCACTAACGAAAAGACCTCTCAGTCCCATTTTTATAAATAAAATACTCATTAATTACTTTTCATACTCTCATTGCATATTTTTGTTAAATTCATGGATAAAACGAAATAAATATATTTATTATTTTTTGTAAAAAAATTATGATATTATATTTTTAATGTTTGCAAAAAACGTTAAACGACTTATATATATATATATATATATATATATATATATATATATATATATATATATATATATATATATAAGATAATCATTTAATTAGGAATTAAGTTAATATTTTTCAAATAAAATTATGTTAAGTATTATTGTAAACTTTAATATCTGAGCTATATAATCATTCTTTTAACCATTCTTTCAATTTGCAAAATAAAGCTATTATTCCAACTATTCAAAAGAAAAGAAAAACAATAATTACTTTGTTTTTTTCCAAAATAATAACGGATTGTTTACAAAATATTTATTTATTTTATGTTAACTTAAGAAAACGAAAACTATATCTTTTAGATTAATTTGGGAAGTCAATAGAAGAGTATTTGATTTAAATTATCATTAGTTGAGCAAATATTGATAATATATTTGAACATCAAATAAATATCATTAATATGTTAAGAGGAACTCCAAAAGTAGTAACATAGCAAGAGATTTAATAAAACAAAGTATGCTAAAAAAAATCATAATCTTTGTTTGGATAAGTAATTTTATGACAAAAAAAAATTAAATATATAAAATTTAAATTGATTTACTTTTTAAATGTTTCTTTAATTAAGATAATCCAAATTTATTATTTTTTTAATAAATGATTCAAATTAATATTAATATTAAATTATTTAATCAAACAATTGTTAATAATTCAAAGTATTATAATACCAAATAATTTTTTAAAATTTATATCCAAACAACTTATTTTGTTGTAATCTATTTTAATGTATTTATCAAAATAAATTATCTTTTAAAATTATTTTTCTAAAGAGATTAAAGATCTTACTGTAAGACATATAAAATTCTTTCGGATATAGTTTAGTTAGAGTTTGTTTTCTTTACCAATATATATTCATACTTTTTTAAATTTAAATTAAGTATATAACTATCACAGTATATAATTATCACAGTTCATTAAATATAGTTGTAATCAATTTTTCATATAATTATAATTAACTTTTTATTTGATTAATTTTTAAGAATTATTCTAACTGTCATTAATTTACATATTTTTGTAAATGTTAAAAATTATATTTTTCTTTTAATTTTTTTTAAATCTTATTAAATCACATGTCTTTCCTAGAAGATCAAAGATTGATTTATTTTTCTATTCCTTTTTAATTTAATCTAAAAACAAGATTAAAAAAAAAAGTCCTTTCTCCATCCTCTAAAATCTCACTTTTATTTTTATTTTCATCTTAATACTTATTTTCTGAATTGATTATCTCTTTCAATTTATTTTTATCATATTTAATCTCGAAGTAATTTTCCGCAATTTTTCAAAAGACATCATGGATTAAAAATATTTCATCACATTCTAAATAGTTTATCATAAATCTAAAATACAGTTTATCTATTAAAAATATTCACTTAGCATTAGCTTAAATTTCTATCATTGTATAATCTATATATGATAAAGGTATTAATCATTATAAATTTTATCTATATACAGGTAAATATAGATTCTAAAATCTAATATTGATTAATTCAAAACAGAAAAAAAAAAGAAATTGACAAAATTAACCTTTTCTAAATAGAACTATGCCCAGAATATTCTCGCGCAATGCATTTTACGTGGATTTCACAGTCAGTGCATCCAATTCCTTCTCGAATATTCCCTTTATTCCCGTGTTTTCCTCTCAGGCCCAATCAATCTACACCCTCCGATCCATTCGCTATCTATACAATTTCATCTAACGGTCCACATCGAATTCTAAATGTGACGCACCGAAAGATTTTATGTGAGGTAAATAAAAACGGCAATATTTGAGTTCTTAATTTTCAGCCTCCATATTTGCTACCACGAAGTATCCCAATAATATTCCTTCGGAATCAAAGATTCCTTTTTTTCTTCTTCTTTTCACTCTATAAATACCCTTTTTCTCTTCCCAATCAAAACCAAGCCAAGAACCACTGATCTTGAGAGCAATTCATACACACCCAAAAGAGCCTTATTTTTGAAAAAAAAAAGGTTTTTTTATTTTTCTTTCCCATTCCCAGAACAGAGATTATGTCTGGAATCGTGGTTGTTTTCGACTTTGACAAGACCATTGTCGATGTCGACAGCGACAACTGGGTCATCGACGAATTGGGTTTCACCGATTTGTTCAACCAGCTTCTTCCCACCATGCCTTGGAACACTCTCATGGTAAGCCCTTTTGTTCTCACATTTTGTTTCATTAAGTTTCAGACGTTTTCAGATTTGCGTGTTTATACTCTGTTTTGGTTTGGTTTTTAAAGGACACAATGATGATGGAGCTTCATTCAAAGGGTAAAACCATTAACGACATTGAAGAGGTTCTGCAGAAGATTCCCTTGCACCCAAGAGTGATACCTGCGATTAAAGCAGCTCATGATTCAGGGTACGTAACTATGCATCTCTTATACAGAAATATGTTAATGTTCTTCTTATTTATATGATTTGTGGATTAACTTTGCTGTGACATTGGTTTTTTTCAGATGTGATTTGAGGATTGTGAGTGATGCAAACACGTTTTTCATTGAGACTATTTTGAAGCATTTGGGAATCAGAGAGTATTTCTCAGAAATCAATACGAACCCCGGGTATGTGAACGAAGAAGGAAGGTTAAGGATTCTGCCTTACCATGACTTCAACAAAGCTTCCCATGGCTGCAGTTTGTGCCCTCCAAACATGTGCAAGGTAAATACAGAAAACTTGTTTTTCTACGATGAAATATTTGTTTTTCTCAGCCACCCCACCTGTTTGATTTTTTGTCAAAATCACGCTGAAAATTGAAACTTTCGTTTTTCCTTAAATGTTTATATCAGTTGGCAACAGTTCACGTTTTTGGATATTGTTTTCAAGTTGATCTCAACTGGCTATAGCTTATGGGACAGTATTGTTTCTATTTTTAATCATAAAAAGATGGCTGCTAACGTGACTCAATGTGTTCATGAGTCATGAACTGATCCTATAACACTGGAATGAATGTGTCTCCTCATTTCTTGTCCTTAAAGAATTCCAAAATTTTTCTCTGATATATCATATATAAAATAATGAATAATTTTGACCTAGGTCCCACCAATGAATAAAAAACTATGTAATGTTGTGTTGAAGGGATTGAAAAATGTTATTTTATCTGAATGATTGCAGGGTTTAGTGATAGAGAGGATCCAAGATTCAATATCAGAAGAGAATAAGAGGTTCATCTATCTTGGAGATGGCGTTGGAGACTATTGCCCAAGTTTGAGGCTGAAAGAGAAGGACTTTATGATGCCAAGGAAGAACTTTCCGGTGTGGGACTTGATATGCAAAGACCCTTCACTTGTTAAGGCTGAGATTCATGGGTGGAGTGATGGAGAAGAACTTGAGCAAGTTTTGGTGTACTTGATCAACAAAATATCAACGGACCAGAATTCTCCCTTCATTTCCTCTGATTGCAAGCTTCAGACTCTGTCAGTTTCTGCTATGGAGGCTTTGCCCAAAGTTCTACCAGTTCGGCCATAGACAGTTCTTAGTTTTAGTGTTTGAGAAAAATGTATCATAATAACTTTAAGGTTTTTTGTTTTTTCGTTTTTCCTTTGATTAACCTTCACCAAAAACTACACTAAAAAGTTGTTAATGTTGGAACTGGTCTAAGTGTGGACCACAATAATTTCTGTCAAATACCAATACCTGTTTTCTGAAACATCTTTGGGATTTTTTTTATGCTCTGAACATTGTTTTACCTTCTTTGACTAGAATCATGATTGACCAGAAATCTTTGGTTTTTTTCTGTTTGGAGATTCATAAAGGATGCTTAATTAATTATTAACCTCAGGTTTGGGTGTTTACTTGTTAAGTATTGGGTTAAATATAAGTTTAGGTTCCAAACTTTGTAGTCAAATTCCTGTGTTCTTAAACTTTTGATATAATTTCATCTTTAAATTTTAAAAATAAATAAATAAATAAATATAGACTTTCTATCTAATTGTGTTAAGATTTTGTTTATATTTCACATATAAAAATAATGTCCTTCAATTAAAACAATTATATTAGTTATTTTTAAAGTTTGAAAATAAAAATGTGTCGCATGATTCCTAAATTTTTTTAACGAAAAATATCTGTTAAAATTTATTTATAATTTAAATACTATTTTTGTAAATAGCAACAAAATAAAATTAAATAACTATGTCGTTAATTGAAATATTTATCTTTTAATAAATACAAAATAATTTTTTACTTTTGATTTTTTTTTTAAATATTGCTTAGATTTTTTAATTTTTTATTTTAACTGCAAATAAATTATATTATTTTTCTATTTTTAAATGAATTATATATAAATAATTTAATAAAAACCTTTTTTTTCCTATAAGATTTTAAGGAAAAACATTTGTTGAAACTTATTTATAAATATTTTTAATAAATAGCTTCAAGATAAAATCAAATATCTTTCGTTATATAAAAATAAATTTAATAATTTTTTAATTGACTATTTTATCTTTTAATAAATACAAAATATTTTATTAATTGAATATTGTTTCTATATTAAAATAATTAAATAACGTTTTTAAAATAATGGTTAGATAATTTTAACATTATTTTTATAACGCTATATATATATATATATATATATATTTTTATTAATTATTCATAAATAATAATAAAATAATAAAAATTATATGGATTGTATGTAGTAAGAATTTGTTAGTAAGAACACGTGTTTTATGTAACATTTAATTTGGAGTTACAATACCTCTGCTAAACATTTCACATTTATATTTATAGATAATTTCTATATGAAATATATTTACAATTTTCACGAATTAAAATTTTTTAAATATTTTTTTAATAAAACATATTTTTCAAAGAAATGTAAATTATAAATACTACATAAAGTCTTTACTAAAAAAAAAAATCACTTTCAACTTTCTTACAAAGTTAACTTATTTAAGAACTAGAAGCAAAAAATCTAGTACATTTTTCAAATAATTCCTATCCAATAATGTACATGATCATTTAATGATATGCATTTATCATAACAACACAACAATAAGCATACATATATGTTTTAAAAAAAACTTTTCAACTCATCATACCTTAACTTAAATTCATCCACACAATAAATATCAATAACACATCAAAATAATTAATTTCTATTTAAGGTCTTTATTCGAACACATTCTAATAATCACTCACATAAATATTTATTTTCAATCTTATACAAACAAATTTTCTCCACATACAAAACACATCATTTATCCGAATAAAAAAGTTGACTCATAATATAATCAAATTTTTAAATGAATTAACAAATAGATGATAATTTTAAAAAGGATAAAAAGAAAGATAAAATAAATATCTTTAAAGTAGTTTTTATAAAGTAAAAATCCATTAATCAATTTTCTATTTATATTAGTTTTAATGATATCATCTCCCTACTCTTACTCTTAATATTTTTTAGATTATTATTATATTTTAACTAGTATATATATATATATATATATATATATATATATATATATATATATATATATATATATATATATTATGAAAGTTCAATTTCAAAATAAATAGTTTTTTTCCCCTTTTAACTTTACAATTAATGTTTTGCTTCAAACTTCAGTCAAGGATTAATATCATGACACCTTTCTCCTTTCTCTCTTTGTTTTCTTTCTATTGATTTATTGAATTTTCATTGGAGTCTTCATTTTCCTATTTTAACTATCCTTCTTCAAGAATCAACGGTGGTCAAAAGAGGCGATTTGTGGCACACGTAATGGAGTTTGTTTATACATTTATCTACAGTTCACGAATAATGTTTGTGAAATTATAAATTATTTTAGATAATTTTATAAACTATTTTTTTAGAAAAAATAATTTTATAAGAGGTAAATAAATTAACACAGTTTTATTTTTTTAATAAAGTAATTACTATGTCTTTTTTACTAATCATGTTGTTAGTCCAAATTAAATATGGACTAAAAACAATTACAATTCTACAGAAGCTCACAATAGACATTTAATGAACCCATACATTTTACTACTTTATTTAATATAGTATTTATGACATGACAATAAATCAAATCTTAATGAAATAAATTTACATTGGGTTTCTGGAATAGATTATACCCAGAATATTCTTATGAACTGCACCTGTAAAACTTGTTGGTGGAGTAGCGCCTCTCATAGAGTTACGTAAAATGCATCAATACCCTAAGAGAATATTCCCTTATTCCCACGTTTATTCTCAATCTCTACCCTCGGATCTTTTGACCCACCTAATATTCGTCCGAATCAACGGCTTATATTGAATTTGAAATGCCACCACTAGAAATTTCTCTTATGCTAAAACGATCCGTTTGAAATTTGCGTGGTCACCTTCTTCTCTTCCAGGAACCATCAATATGCAACGTAATATTCCTTTGGAATCAAAGATTCCCGATTTTGGGATTTTAGGGTTTAGCCTTAACCCACATTCACTACAAATACCCTCTTTCGTTCTCTTTCTAAGTGCAACCGAAGCCAAGAACAGATCTTGAGAGCACTGCGAGATACCCAGAGTGAGCCTTGTTATTGAGAGGAAGATTTCTTCTTCTGGGCCATTCAGATTTTCTCCATTCCCCAGAACAAACATGTCTGAAATTGTGGTTGTTTTCGACTTTGACAAGACCATTGTGGATGTCGACAGCGACAACTGGGTCATCGACGAGTTGGGTTTCACAGATTTGTTCAACCAACTCATCCCCACAATGCCTTGGAACACTGTCATGGTAAGCCTTTGGTGTCTCGTGTTCACTTCTTTTTCATGATGAACAGAGTTTACATGCCTTTTGCTAAGTATTTTTTTGTCAAGAAAGTTTCATTTTCCAACTTTGGTTAAAAAGATTTGCATAAAGATTAACATACATTATCCTTTAATGCGTAAATTCGACCAATAACAGTTAAATATTCCGTGTATAGGACAAGATGATGATGGAGCTTCACTCACATGGTAAAACCATTAAGGACATTGAAGAGGTTCTGCATAAGATTCCCCTGCACCCCAGGGTAATACCCGCTGTTAAAGCAGCTCATGCTTCAGGGTGAGTAATAGTAACTATGCATGTATTTTCCCAAGACCAAATTCTGTTTCCCGTTTTTATTTTTATGTGATTTTTGTGGATTAAATTTATGGTGGCATTTGTTTTTTCAGGTGTGATTTGAGGATTGTGAGTGATGCAAACTTGTTTTTCATTGAGTCAATTTTGAAGCACTTAGGAATAAGGGAATATTTCTCAGAGATCAATACTAACCCCAGTTATGTGAATGAAGAAGGAAGGTTAAGGATTCTACCTTACCACGATTTCAACAAAGCTTCTCATGGCTGCAGTTTGTGTCCTCCAAACATGTGTAAGGTAAATATAAATGTCATTTTTCATCCACTACCTTATTTTTCTTTGCTAAAAGATGACTTTTATTTTTTAAATAATGTGGACCCGTAATCAAAATCATGGTGAGAATTGAAATTTTACTGAGTTTGAAAAACCTTGTTTAAAAACTCAAAACTGCTACTTGTTTGAACAGTTGACAACTATACACATTTGCAGATATTGTTTTCAAGTTTGATGTTGACTGGCTCTAGTTTCTGGGAAAGTATTATTTTCTGTTTTTAATCATGTTGATAAGTGCTAACTAGGGAGTGCTGTCTCCTGATTTCTTGGCCTTAAAGAAATACCAAAAATTTTCTTAATCAACCAACCATGCCATTCTGTTTTTCTCTCTGGTATGAGCCCACAGGATTTGATTGAAATACAAAATAAGGATTAGTTTTGACCAAGGCCCCACCAATAGTGCCAAATAAATAAAAAATTATGAAATGTTTGGTTGAAGCTTCTTATACCTATTGAGAAGGTTCTAGTATGAATGATTGAAAAATGTTATGTTATCTGAATGATTGCAGGGTTTAGTGATAGAGAGAATCCAAGATTCAATATCAGAGGAGAATAAGAGGTTCATCTATCTTGGAGATGGTGTTGGAGACTATTGCCCAAGTTTGAGGCTGAAAGAGAAGGACTTTATGATGCCAAGGAAGAACTTTCCGGTGTGGGATTTGATATGCAAAGACCCTTCACTTGTTAAGGCTGAGATTCATGGGTGGAGTGATGGAGAAGAACTTGAACAAGTTTTGCTGCAATTGATCAATAAAGTATCAATGGAGCAAAGTTCTCTCTTCATTTCCTCTGATTGCAAGCTTCAGACTCTGTCAGTCTCTGCTCATGAGGCTTTGCCAAAAGTTCTACCAGTTCGACCATAGTTTCATGGTTTAGTAACTTCCATAATGTATCATAATTCGATTTTGATTATTAACAACCTTAATTAAACCTTCACTGAAGTTTCCTAATGTTGGAAATGGTCCTAGATGGACACCTATCAAATACAAACATTGGTTTGCTCATCTTCTTGCATATTGCGTATTAATGTTTGGCAGAGGACAAAAGTAAAAAAATGAGTAGAGAATCGATAGAGAATTTGTACTCTGTTTTATTTTGATGGGCTAGGCACCGTTTTTCATGGAAAATATTTTACTACAATCAACATATTTTAGTCTTTTACCAATTAATATGCAAAAGAGACAAGTTTTAATTTGTCTTGGAGTGAAGTCTTTCTTAAAATGCTAAATGAAATATTAATGTGACCACTCTTTGAACTGTCACAAAACTGCAACTTTAGATACATGTTTACTATGAATTCAAATTTGTCAGAAAAGTGTTTCATTATCATGTCACTTTGGTATTAAGTGGAGCCATTGCTTCAGAAAAATTCACCATATTTTCAAATCAGGTGGTAAATTTTTTAAAATAAAATGTCTGTTAACAATTTCTACAAGATTGTATAATCTTAAGATAAAAATATAATTAAGTCTATTGATGATAGACATCAGCTTTTTCTTTAACTTATTTTTCATCTCATTATTTTAATCTTTATTTCATTCCCATCACTTTACTTAAGTTTCATTTATTTTAATGTTCAAATATCACTTAAAAGAAAGATAAATGATAAATGAAAATTAAACATGCATTAGTGTTGTTATTGAAAAGTCATAAATTTAACTAACAAATATGCTAAAGGTATGTTTTATAAACCAAAAGATGCTACAAATAGGATGAACATGCATAAAATTTTAAGGCTATTGCTTTTTGCACTCCCACAATTACTAACGGCACCCAATAATAATAGAAAAAGCCTCAAACACCCTTATCTACACCATTACCGTTGGCACTTCCATCATCACCGTTGCTGCATAGGAATAAAAAAAAGAAAAAATGCATAAAAAAAATTCATTCTGTAAAACTTTGAAGAATGCATTTTTTTATTTTGAAAAGCTTTTTTCAAAACAATATCGTGGAGACGTTTCATAAATTCATTCCAAAAACATTATATACATTCTTGTAATTTTATTTCGAAAATCCTATTATAAAAAACTTATTTCAGAAATTTTATTTTGAAAATTCTGTTCTGAAAAACTTATTCCAAAATGTATTTAGTGCATTTTAGAAATTTTATTTTCAAATTTCATTCTGAAAATTTTGGAAAAGTTTTTTCCATAAAGTTTTTGAAACATATAATCCAGAAATCACTTCCACATATATGAAAATGGTCATTTTGAAAATTGTGGGATCCACAAAGAAATTGTGGAGGTGTAAGAAATAAAAGTCAATTTTAAAAATAAAAGGACAAAGCACAACATATAAAACCTGAGAATAGTAAAACCAAGATTATAACCTGTGTCTTTACCCAAAAATGGATGACACTAGTTTAATTAATTCAAGAAACACAATCTAAACATCAATTTGTGGTTTCATAGAATGATTATAATCGATGAAGTTAGTTGGTATCTATAATGCACCGATACTTCAATTTGTTTCACGTATTTCTGTTCGATAAATAATCGTATCCAATATTTTAGTATATTTTACCTTTTATCGATACTTATCAATTAAGTATCTAATATATAAACTAATAATATTTATATGATGACAATAATTTATAAATTTTTATGTTAAAAATATTTAATATATTTGATTTTTTATTTGGATTCACACAAAAATAATCATATACCTCTCTCATGATTTAAAACAAATTTGTATATTTTTCAATATCTATATATATCACATATTCTATAATTTTCAAAATTAACGAATTGAAGTATCAGATACATGTCACGTCTGATACATGTGTATGTGCATTATAGGTTGGTACTAACATATCTATGTCATGCACCATTATCTTCTCTAAATTACTTGCCCCAACAAAAGAAAATGTGAAAAAGTGTAGAGAAAGTGACTGCAATAATATCTTATCTAACAATAATGCCTCTATTATCATGCTTTCGTGCAACCTCTAACCTTCTTTCCCTATAAATACCCTCTCACTCACTGCATGACCTCACAGTATATCTCAAACATTTGTTCTGCTGCACTTAAAATGGCTGAGATTATGGTCATTTTTGACTTTGACTCAACAATCATTGAGTGTGACAGTGATAATTGGGTGCTTGATGACACTGCTTTAACTGAAAAATTCTACCAGCTTCTTCCTACCATCCCTTGGAACCCTCTCATGGTTACTTTTTTTTTTTTTTTCTTTCAAGTAGTATAAAATTTTCAATATTTTTTCTTTTCATGCTTGGGTTATACTTTTGTTTTTCCTGAATCTTGCAGGATAGAATGATGAAAGAGCTTCATTCACAAGGAAAAACCATTGAAGACATTGTTGAAATTCTGAAGAGGACACCAATGCATCCTTGCATTGTTCCTGCTATTGAGGCAGCTTATTCCCTTGGGTAAAATGAGACAGTGTTTTGCTTTTACTTTCAATTACAAAACCATTATCTCGATTCTCTGATAGATTTGTTTTGTGATATTTCTCTAGTGTACCTTCGTCTTCAAGATACACCGATGAACACTGATTTTGATATTTTAAAATATATTAAAAATATTTTTTAAAGTATAAACATCGGTATATGTATTGTTAATGTTCAACAGAAGACAACATCAGATAGTCAGTAGAGAATCTGGACTCTGTCATAACTAATGCCTATGGAATTGGATTCAGGTGTGATCTGAAGATTGTGAGTGATGCAAATAGTTTCTTTATTGAGACAATTCTGCAGCATCATGGAGTGTGGAACTGTTTCTCAGAGATGATTTGCAACCCCAGCCATGTGAAGGAAGGGAGCCTCAACATTTGTCCATACCATGATTATCTAAAATCTTGCCATGGATGCAATCTTTGTCCTCCAAACATGTGCAAGGCAATTGCCTTATTTCTGAACATCTATTTACTTATGGCCATGCAATTAACTCTCACATTCATTCTACTGATTTATAGTTTATTTCTCACATTCAGTATTTGGATAATGAATAATAATAACACAGACATCATTGGAGGGAGTTTTGGTCAATTCCACCTTTGATAATATTATATCAACATAATCTTAGCACTTTGTGATTATTGACCTTACTTACATCATCCACTTTTTTGGTCTCTGTCATGCATGTCACAGTCCAGGGAACCAGACAAAGTTTGACAAAACCAGGTCTCATAAAAATTTTCAGCAGAAAATAAGACAACTCCTGAAAAGTTCTCAAATATTTTAAAGAAAATGTCAATTTAATCCATCAAGGATTACATTATCAATCTTTAATAATAGTCTTTAAACCAACAAGATTATCTAGCTGTGATTAGTCCATGATGGTTTGATTTTTAATACTTAAAGAATTAGTTACAAAAACTTGTTTACTTTAAGATTATGCAGAACATAGAGTAATACCTTATGAATGAAACTTATTTATCATTGTACTGTAAATACTTCATTTGTTTGAAGTTGTTTTTTTTTCCTGAAAAGTTGTGAAATGACACATGCAGGGATTGGTGATAGAAAGGATCCAAAATTCCATGGCAGAAGCAGGAAAGAAGAAAGTGATCTATATTGGAGATGGAAATGGAGATTTTTGCCCAAGTCTGAAGCTAAAAGAAAGTGACTTTTTGATGCCAAGAACAGGTTTTCCACTGTGTGATTTAGTTTCCAAAAATTCCAATCAGATAAAAGCAGAAGTGCATGGCTGGAGAGATGGGAAAGAGCTTCAACATGTTCTACTCAATCTCATCAACAAAGCTATTGAAGAAGGAAACAACACCATTAACAATAATACTCTTCAAACAATCTCACTTGATTGCAAGTTGCTGCAACCTCCAATTCCAATTGACACTCATCAACCTCTGCCAAAAGCTCTCTCAGTTCCTCAGTAACTGATCACAGCTAAAATATGCACCAATGATACTATGAAGTTGGATTCTCTACTGTGTTTTTTCTGTACCGGTCCTCTGTTGTGTTTTTAAAATACATTGATGGACACTTATTTCAATGTTTTAAAATATATTAAAAAGTTTTTTAAAGTATCAACATCAGTGTGTTCTAAAGACACAACAGAGGACAGCACCAGAAAAACTAGTAGAAAATCTAGACTCACATAATATCTATGAAAATTAGTGTGTCTCAGACCACTTAGTTGTTACTGAAGTGTTAATTTGTTAGTAGAGGTGTCATGGTGTTTTAGAATTCAAGCTCTGAAAAAAAATAATAAAAATGAGAGCCTATAAACCATTATAGGGTGTTGTCGAGTTCTGCATTATTTTCAGTAATGTTGTTGCATTCTGAGGCAATGTATGAGATGGTGTTTTGGTCCTTGACCATGATAAACTATATTTTATTGAATAAAAGTATAAAGGGCAAAAGTAGTTATTGTGGTGCATGACTATTGTCAAATAACCTTTTCAGTATTCAATAAAAGCTTGAATTATTAGCTTAAAAGTTAAGAATTTGACCTTTGCCTTTAAACCAGATATTTTTCTTGCAGCATAGATGAAAAACCTCATTGGTTCATGTTAAAGTACGTGTTGTTGACTGTCTTCTTGTCCTAGAATGAGAATTCTTCAAATGTATTTATAGAAAGGAAATTCAGTAGTTGAAAGAGATTTATGTTGGAAGTTCCATATTGACTAGAAATAATATGATTTTATAGTATATAACTGGGTATAATCCTCATCTTACAAATTAATTTTGTAAGGTTGAATTATACTTAAAATTCACTTTTTAACATGATATGAGTTACAGCTATCCTAACATCCTATTTTGTAATTTAATTTTATAAAATTGAGTTCACTTAAATTTCATTTGTTAATATTGTTGGATTTATGTATATATATTTTCTCATATATGATTATAGTCATTGAGGGCTTGTGGTTTCATGTGGTTATATGACATTAGTTTTACACATATAAAATCTTTGACACTACTTTTACACAAAAAACTTACAAATGGTGTTATAGATCTTTATTTTTATAATATTTAACTTTGTCTTTTTTAATCTAACGTGAGACTTTGACTAATACTTAAACTATTCCCGACAAATATTATTAACATGCATATGGAGATGACACTTATAGCCATCATCACGTTGGTGATTCTGTTCACGGCAGACAGCATATATTTTTTTTTCATATTAAACCTTTTCTCAAAATATATAGGTTTAGAAATTGTATTATGTTGTTTATTGTCTACCAAATAAAGCACACACATGATTAAAATTTGTTCTATCACTTAAAAGATTTGTTTTGAGTTGTTCTTCTCGTGGTTTACTTTAGTATGAATTGAACGCATTATTAGACGTGGAAAAACACTTAGTATCCTTTTGCTCTTTGGGTTTTCAAAATCATTTATAAAAGTAAAAGAACAGGAAAAAAGGTGCATAAAAAACATGTATTATAGAAAATTGAAAGTAGAAAAAAAAAACTAACAAATGTTTTTTTTAGAAAATGGAAAAGATATATTAATTTTGAAAACAATTTAAAAGAAATATACTGATAAAATAAGTTGTGCTACTGAAAAATAGTCTTCCAAAAATTGAAAACAAAAAGTACAAGCACACCACTTATGTTTAAAATATGGAATGAGATGCTTAATTAACAAATAACTTTCTCCACATTAAAACAAATGGTTAGAAATAACTTAAAGTAATATGGCCAAACTATTATATATCTAGGTACAAACTCTATCTTAAAATTAAGTTAGACATAAATCCAATTATTAAAATAATATTAGTAGTTTATCATAGTTAAGTTTATTTGTTACTCATAATTGATCACTTTTATATATATATATATATATATATATATATATATATATATATATATATATTCACGAATATAAAAAATTCACAAATTAGAAATATAATCAAATTATCTATATCTATATACAAGAGGATTCACCCTTTTTTTATATAATTCTTCTTTTGTGTATATATTTTATAATTCTAATTTTATTTTTATAATATTATTAACTCACTTTTTAATAGTAACCACTAGATTAAATTTAAAAAAAAAAAATTATCACAAATTTCATTTTCTTTTCTCTAATTTTTTCATCATATTTGTAGTTTTTACACTAATATTAAGACACTTTCTATTATTATTTCAATTTTTTTAAAATTTAAAAAATATGAACACATATATCCAAAACACCTTATGTGTTACATTTTCGTAATAATATATAAATAGGATATAAATTTCACCTTAGATGATGTTGTTTTATGATATTGAATTAGATATAAACCCAAATGTAAAGAAAAATCTTAATTTCTTTTTCTTTATTTTGAACGGCCTTAAAGTAGATTTCACAACAGTTTAAATTTTATTGTGTGAAGGATAAATTGAAAATGGATATATATGGTAAGCAGAAGAGCACCACAAATTGGGCAATTATAGGACATAAAATGAGACAACATACCGATAGATGATTGTGGTCAATGCCTAACATAAAATCCAATCTCAATCTTCTTTTCTCTGTGCACCATGGCTTTTCCATCATCATTGTTAATTTGTCATCTTCTTTGCTTTCTCAGAAATGGCTGAATTTGTTTAGTCAGTTCTTCATAGCACACGCAAGTGAATCAAAGGAAAAAAAAAAGGCTATAGAGATGCTCCTGTGTATATGTTTTTCCTTCTTTGAGTAGTGTCTCTAACATATCATGCGCACTAAACAACCTTTAGCTTGCTTTATATCCCCATTAATTAGGGAATGCACACAAGTTGGATATCACTTGAGAAAAAGATAAAGCATGAAAGCATGAAAACACTGTAACCATAAACATAGATTATCAACCAAATAATAGATAACACTAGCAAGTAGCAACTTATATACTGCATTCTTTTTCGTCATCATCGTTTGTGTCCAAGTCTTTTTGCTAACCCTTTTTTTTTTTGACAAACAATGCACTTGTATATGTATAACTTTATTATGTTTTGAAGTATTATAATTTTTTATAACGGGAAAACAAAGGGTGTGATGAAAAAAATGTACTAAAACCATTCTCTTCAATGCTGGAACTCCTTCCGTAGAAGTAATGTGTTCTGTCTTTTGACTCTTTGAAAACTTTAGGTAAGTTGTGTTGTGAGAAATACATGTAGCATGCATGCAATCATGCTGCGTTCAGTTTAGATATCCACTATGAGTGTTAGGTACAACAACTTCTATGGAATTTATTTGGGTTTAAGAGATTATAATTTCTTCAATAATTTCTGTACTTGACTTACCCGAAATATTTGGAATCGAATCGGTAACAAAATCATTTCCCTTATTTCAACAACTCGGATATGATTAAGCAACACAATTAATAATCAATCATATTAAAAAAAAACTATAAATACAGTTTACTACTGCAAAAATACTCAATTAACACATCGAAAAAATTCCAGCAAAATAGATCCCTCTTTAATCTACATCAACAACTGGAGCTTACACTTAATTAAACTTTTTAACTAAATATATCTTTAAATTAAACAGCTTCTTGTTGAACTTGTTTCAACATATCAGCTATCAAAACATTCTCAATTTAAGCACAGTAGAATACTACTATTATCTCCTCAGAAGAATCATGGCACTTCTGATTTTGAGGAAAACACTGTTTTAAGTACTGTCAGGATCAGATGAGTGACTCAAAACTGGTCAGAATCAGATGATTTTAAACCAACATATTTATTGATTGCAATGAACTTTTCAAATTAGAAACTGGTTGGTCCCCTGGAGTGCTGATTCACCTCATGTTTACCTAACCCGTAATCTCTGTAATAAAGCTATTGATAAAAAAGGAGTAACCTATCGTATCATATCATACAGAAATGTATTCCACTTTCGGGAAGGGATTTCAGTTTAGTCATTTTCGTGACAACTCAATTGATTTGATTCAATTCCTTTCCCGATTTTTCGCAATCACAATATTTGTATTCTATCGTTCATACTGTATCACATGTTTATTTTTGAATGACAAGTAATAATGGGAAGTAATTCTACAATCACGATATAAAGCACATCTCTTTATAAAAAAATATTATATGTTAAAGTTCTTTAACAAAATTGATCACTTTCTATCTCAATTACTCTCGCATTACCCACTGGATTATATAACATGAATATTTCACATTCTATACAACAATTGTCTCAATCAGCAGTAAAGATATAGAAAATGATACTAATAAACAGTAAACCTAAAATGGGCAACAATGAAGGAGAAAATTCATAATCATTTGCTTTTATTGCAAGCATGAACTGCCTGGGAGATACATCTACAAAGCCTAATAATTCTTGAGTACCCAACTCTCACACTCTCGGTTGCAGTTCTTATCTCATCTACAAGCGATGATGGCAGAGACTTTTGTTCCCCACTAGAACTAGAAGGATCATATATTTGAGAAGGAAGGACCTCAGCAGGATAGACCCCACTGCTCAAATCATTTTTCAAATCAATCAGCGTCTTTCATTATTGCAAATACAAACACATCACATTGAACCAAAAATCAAGATGATCCCACGTATGGATAACAACACTATGAAAAAAAAACTAAAATGCACTAGAAATAATACTAAAATCAGACATGTGTGTGCTTATTTGAATTTTGTACCCAATCATCACAATACATAATAAACTTCAGTAGCAAAACAATAATAGTAAAGTTTAAATATGTTTTAAAGTACTTGAAATTACTTTATGATCTTTTAATCTGATATTTTAGGAACTAAAAATAATTTGATATTTTACCAAAATTGCTTTATGAAAGGTTCCAAAACAGGTATCGATGAACATTGCAACAAAAGAAAAAATTAAAAAAGTACAGGAACTAAAAAAAGGAATCTTAAAACATATCTAGGCAAATAACAACAATGATTTTTAAGCTTAGATATGCATGTGTATAAGTATGAACACAAATTCTGGTGAAGATTGGATATGGAATTTAAAAAAAAAAAAGATGGAAAAATATACCATTTTAAGCATGTTATATCAAAGGTCACTTTCACCTTCCTCCCACTGTAGAAATCAATGAAAGACAGCTGCAAATCAAGGCGCTGAACTGCAAAAGCAGGATGAATTAAAGTGAAGATGCAAAGTAACTTCCAATCAAATATGGGAAGAATTTTCTGCATACGATTGAGGATCCAACTTCCAAGGCTTAAACGAGAAGAGAATTCGAAAGTAGTATTTCAAAGTGTAAAGAATTTCTATGCTTACCTGAATGAGAATAGAACTTTGCCTCGACCAAGTTTTTAAGCACTATCCGAGCTGATTGAACCTCCTCCACCACATCTAGCAAATTACTTAGTAGTGAACTTGTTATCTGCGTATTATTACAAGAGAATTGTCAGAAAAAAGAATTCATCATTTGCTATATTCGGATACTTGATCCACAACATTAGTGTAAATTTCCAGGGCCATATGAACCAGATATCGAAATAAAAATGTTAATTGTAGACAACCATCAGCTTCATTAATAACAATAAGTGACGCAATCTCTCCAAAAGGACAGAAAACATGAAATAAAAAATAAAATTAACTTACTACAGGAAAATTATCATAAGAAATAAAGTAATCAACCTGTGTTTCTCGTGCCATACTGCTTGAACCGCTGCCTTTCTTGGTTGTATGAGGATTTAAGACAAACACAAATGCAGAAAAAGCATCCAAGTTTGGGAAGTTCTGAAAAAAAAAACGTTACAGAAAAGAAAATGGTATGAACATTGAACTTCGTAATAAAACAGATAAACAGTCAACCAATTACCTTCTCGATCGTCACACTATTCAAGCTATTTGATAATATTATGTTAGATTGACCAGTATTTGCTGTGAACCTACATTCCATCAAAATAAGCAGGAACTGGCATATTTAGTCATATCATAAAAGATATACTTAAGCTCCAATTACAAAAATAAGGATACAAAGTACAATTGACTAACCTTTGGGTTATATAACCACAATAATTAAGGCCAACCCTGTAACAATCATCCGTGCGCTCAAAATCTTCAATTTCCCACAACTGGGAGAAAAAAGTAGAAACAAGAGAATGTTATCAGAATTCAGAAAACGATATATATCTTGTATGTGTACAAGAACCATATTTAAAGTCAGAAGACCTTCATATTCTGGAGTAAAGACTTGCAAGGCATTCTCTTCTGCAAATAATCAGAAACAGCTTTCATGATCTTGGTATAGCTTTGATCCCCTTCCATCTTGCAGTGTTCATATAAGAGTTCACTTAGGGCTTTCGCTCTTGAACCCAAGGTTTCAAGATCCTGCTTCGTTTCCAAAACTTCTCCACAACAAACCTAGCAATGAACAATGAAATACTGCCAATTAAAATGCCATGGCACAATAGGTTGAACCTTTAATGATCAAGTTGCACCATCAAACTATGAACAAGAACTGGAGATAAATGGAAAGTAAAATATATCATGCATCCTACAAAACTTAGGATTGAGCAGAATATAATTTATTTATTATTCTTATTTAAGGCTCGGATTACTGACAGTGTTGTATCTTTAAAGTATCAATATTTGAATATAAATAATGATAATAATTTAGTAATTTTAAATTCTGGTCATCTAATTTCTTGTAACGAGAAATTATACTACTCAGCTATCAACGATTAATCATTATACTTGAAAGATGTTTACAAATAATTTGGTTATAAATTATTTTAGTGTGTAAGGGACAGATTCAGATTGATCGTGTACTAAATTGCTGAAGTTTGTCCAAACGAGATTCCTTGTTAGCGCTTATGCATATGTAAGTGCTGTCTACTTCAATTTGAAGTTAAAAAATCTTTTCAAGATATCATGAAAATTTGGTAACTAGGAAAGCTGAATATGTGTATGTATCAACTTTTGTCTAAATAATTCAGCTCCACAACTACTTCAGACAAACTTTTTGTCATGTATTCCCGATGGACAGACTACCCACTGATACAATCACATTACCCAATAATTTATGGTCCCCTGTCCCCACCTCCAGATCAATTTAAATAAATACTTCATACACACATCATAGTACCTGACATCTTCCCTTGGAACTAAATTTTGAACGAATATGACCATCATCAGCTTGAGTGTCCATTGTCCCGCTTTTAGATGTAGAAGGGATGTTGAACTTTAATTTTATCATTTCACACTCTTGAAGTCCAGAGCTTAACTGTTGTAACTTTTTCTGCATACAAGGAATTTCATATCACCAACTGCAGACATTGCTAAATAGTAAATACGAACATGTAACATTGAATACCAGTAACTTGTCACGCTTCACATTCAATAATTGTAATTTTGCTTTCTCATACGCTATATCATACAGCAACATTCTTGTTTCCACAATTCTGCAAAGGATTACTTCAAGTTCACTTCACCAGTTATATCCAAAACAGTTCCATAACACAAACGTATCAAACAGACTATTTCACATTCAAAGTGTTAGTCAAACAGCATGATAATACCTCTTGTCTTTATGAATGGCTAGAGGGTCCGTAGTTGTGTGCTGGAAAAAGGAGAGAAAAGAACCATGTTCATAAATGAATGTCAGTGTCTTTAAAGGAAGTAATTATTTTCTAATTACTATAAAATATAAGCTTGTTAATGATATATAATATAACGAGAAAGGTGTATTCATTTTGATTATCTAATCTAACACACCTGAGATTGAATTTCAGAACAAAGAATCTCCAACTTCTTAACTTTCTGCAGATTTATCAAAATATCTTCTAGCTTGCCAATCTAAAAATTGAGAGGGAGGGCGGCCGAGAATTGTTTATATAAATAACTATGGCAAATTCACTTGAGCAATCAAAACGTAGAACTAAGCAACAATATCCACAATTCTTTTAACACTGTCATTTCCTAACTCTAGTCCATATATTAGAACATACCAATCTCAAATTTAGCTTATCAACCAAGGGAGGTAGCAACTGATTTGTCCCGTCTAAGAAATTTTTAAGAATCTGCAAGATAATTGAAAAGTTGAGAGGCCAATCTAAACAGCTGAAATTATATATAATACAACATAAAACACTAGCCATACAAGATCCTCATCATTCCAAGTCTCATCTCCAAGCTTCTCTCTTTCTCTTCTCAAAGAATCTGTTTGCTCTAACTGTACGTCACCATTCCCACGTGTATGAACCTCTGGACTTCTGTCAATTCTACCTATTTTATCTATGTTGTCTCCATTGACCAGAACCTCAACGCCCTTTCTTTTCTTTCCAGAGGAAATGACAATACCTGATTTGGTAAGACTGCTCTGAGCTACTTGGAGTACTGAATGGTAGCAGTTATCGTGACCATGACCATCTAAGTTACCCTTGGAAGCGTCTTGCAGGGAGTGCAACAGAGTAGTTACTTCTGGGATAGGAGGGCTTGGTACCAGTATTTCATCTTCCCCTTTCTCAACCGTGCTATCTGCCAGGTTCACATCTACCACCTTCGTTAAACAAGGCATCTGCGAGGGAGAAACTTCCAGTTCCACAGCCTTAAGACTTTCATCATTGCAAGAAACATCAGCTGAAATCAAAATTAAGTTTTCCTCGTCTGGTTTGGTGTCCAAATTCTTTACATTTTGACATGACTTGCAATTATTTTCAAAAGACCGAATTCCATGATAATTGCTATCAACCAAATCATTACGCTTGTTACGCTCTAGAGTTAAACTAAACAGTTTTTCTTGTGGAAGGGGAGTTTGGCGACTTTCATCTTGCTTATATTCCAGAGCTTTTTTATTTGACAGAGAAAAACCAGGAGAGTATTCTGATAACTTGGCTTTCAATATGTTCATTCCTTCTTTTAGATTCAACATGGTAGGAGTAGACTCAAAAGTTTTGATCTTTGAAATGCTTCTATGTTCATAAGATGGAGTTGCATCATATGCAATACTGATCTCTGGACCAAGCAAACCAGATTGCTCCACGCGTGGAGTTATATTTCCAGTACGCCTGAGTGAATCAAGAGAACTCAGGGATAATTGCTTTCTTGTAGACCTTTTATTCGAGTCCACCACCTGTCTTCTGTCTTCATCTACCTTTAGTGGTGTTCCCCAATTACGATTCTCAAAGTCCAGTTGTCTACAAACTGCCACGGTTGCCTCTTCAGTAAACTCCTTAATTTCCTGCAAAAGAAAATAACAAACATGACTTAAACCTGCCTGTAACCTAACAGTCCTAAAATAGCAGCCGTAACCACAAAAGTGTTGTAAAAATTAAACCACACACACAACTTAATACTATCAATCAATCAAATCAAATGTACATAAAGGGAAGACTCTATTAGAGGTGGTCTTTTAACAGAGACTCGTTGGCAATGAAACCAGTATAGTAATACTTCACACCAGTATCATCATGGTGAAAAAAAAAAAAGAATCAAATAAATATAGCAACAAGCACACAAAAATTACACCACCTACTCGTATTAAAGGACAAATTTATAACGCAGTTGCTTTTCACCTTGGTTGAAGAATCAGAAGGATGTATTTGGTGAAGCCGAGCAACTGGGGAGGCAACCGAACCATCCAAGTTGCGTTGCGGGGACCCCTTTACTGCTTCTTCTGCCAAAGGTGCATCAAACGCAGGAGAGACTGTGTCGAATTGATAGCTCCGTTGGTGCTCCCCCTCTATGCTCATCTCGTTCGAGTCCCTGCTTGCACTCTCTGCATCGAGCACCTCTTCGCACAGCCTCTTCGCCTCCGTGAAGTCCATTGAACTCCTCGGAGAGCTCGAAGACGTGAGGCAAAGCTGACGAGAATTGATATCGCCAGAATCCGACCGAGCAATACTTCGGTAATGCAGCGAGAACGCGGTGGAATCCATTGTGACATCATCGTAGTCACCGGCAGAGTCCAATAACTGCTCCCGTTTGATGAAACGCGCCGATACCGGACCGCGAAAATCATCGTCGTCTGCGAGGATCAGGACTAACACATTTATAAACTATGAGGTGTGTGTGTGTGTGTGTGTGAGAGAGAGAGAGAGAGAGAGAGAGAGAATCAACGAAGAAAAATGAAGAGTTAGGGCTTGCCGTCGTTGGCAGTGCTGCTGCCACCGGGGGAGGGGAAGTCGATTGAGCGGAGGAAGGAGTTTCCGGTTTCGTTGTCGAGTTGTGGTTGTTGGTCGTCGTCGCTATGGGAGGCGAGCTCACCGAAAAACCTTAGGAAAGAAGGATTGGAAGGAGCATCGGAGGGATCGGAAGAGGCGTCGTCGTCGCGGCGGAATACGTGGACGGAGGTGATTTCGTTGTCCGCGAAGCTGACGCGGCGCGCCCTCTTCTCCTTCAGCGCGTAGTCTTCTTCAGTTTTAGTGTTGCTCTTTGAAGGTTCCATTGTGATGTTTGAGTTTTCTGTTACACTCGACTATGGTGTGTTTGTTGAAGTGGCGGGAACACCATTTTCTTGGAGATTGAAATTTGTCTTTTAACAGTTTGAAATTCAAGTTTCATTTCTTTGTTTAGAATGATGTAAGGTGGACAAACTTTCCCTGTACACCGTTGATTTTGTCTTTATCATTGGATTCTAATTTTGAGACATTTTGAGATAATACCATTCATTCTATTTTTGTATTTTTAAACCCGCAATTTAAAATGTAAAGTTTATATTTAAAATATAAAATTTATATTTTAAAATATACGATTTAAATACAAAATAAGGAAAAGCCTGTTTCTTGCAAGAGATCCGAAAGCCATCCCTAACATGTTTCTTCTTTATCCCCCCTCTCTCTCTATATATATATCTATATATATATATAGAGAGAGAGAAATAGACAAATTTTTACGTTATATTATAAAAAAATAAAAATGTAATTAAAATTATTGTAACATAATATTTTAAATACAATAATTTAAGTTAAATAAAAAATTTCTTTTTATACATCATTAAAGTAATTTTCATATATCTTATTTTTTACGAAAATAAAATAAAACAATTGAGAACTACAAAATTAAAATAGTAAAGAGAAGTTCAACAAAAGAAGCAATTGAAACAAAATAAAATAAAAAGTTATATAATAATGATTACTAAAATTTGATACAAATTATTTTATAACTATGTTCGATAGTTTACGAAAAAATAATTGATTTGCTTTTGTTTTTGTATTATTTAAATCATAGTGTAGACTGAAATAAAATGTAATTAATTCTATTAAAACATATAATTTATTATTTTAGATCAAGAATGATAAAAAACAAATTCTCCGTGAGATTATTAGACTTTTTTAACATTGTACGAATACCATAACTATATAATAACTAAATCATAAAGACTCGTTTTGATCCGCTGTGTGTGCTTTATAAAGTAAAAAACTAGAATTTAAATTCTCTGTTCTTTTTGTGTGGTGTTTTACTGCCGTGCTTTTATAATACACTGATTATCATTAATTTTAATATTTTAAAATTTATTAAAAAGATATTTAAAATACTATTACAATATATATTTAATGTCCAATATAAGACAATACTAAAAAATCAGTAAAGAATCCGGTAATACCATTATATTGCTTCCCTCCGTTGCTGAGATTGATACATGCTAATCTTTTGTGGACGATCGTTGCAGTGGGACCAATATTCAGCTACCAGCTTAGAGAAGGAAGAGTTAGTATCCATAAGCTTTGAAGGTTTCTCATACTCCACCACTTTCCCTGTAGCAACAAGAATGAAAATGAAGAAAAAGGGACAAAGAAAGAAGTATCATTACAAAATGTGTAACATTACATACCATAAGATAGGAGCATGACCATGTCACTGTCTATTACAGTGGGAACTCTGTGAGCCACAGTTATAACTGTGCATTCTGAAAATTCTTGTCTGATGATTCGTTGCAGAACACCATCTGTGGCAGAATCAATGGAGGCAGTAGCTTCATCCAGAACAAGAATTCTGTTCTTCCTCAGAAGCACCCTTCCAAGACAAATGAGTTGGCGCTGCCCCACACTCCAGTTTTCCCCTTCATCACTCACTTTGAATGAAATTAGTTAGAATTAAACTGTTTCAGGTATGCTAATCGTTAGGAATCAAAACGTGAGTCTAAGTTCCATATTGGCTAGAAATGACCCACTATCAGGAAGATTTTCGATATAGGTGTTAGGAATTCAAGTGTGAGTCTAAATCCCATATTGACCAGAAATAAGAAAGTAGAGCACTATATAAGAATAAAGACTTATAAACCTATTGTCTCAAGGTTTTAGGTTGAGAGTGATGTCGGTACCTTATATGGTTGGGCTCAGGTCTTATTGGTGTTGTATCTAGGGCATAATAATTAAATTGTACTATAAAATAGTTCAGTCTTATGTTAAGTTAATTGAACTATAGTAGATTGAAAGAGTAAAATACCTCAAATAAAATATTGGTATTAGGATAAGAATTGGACTTATGTGTTTTATGTCTTACGTTCTATGCTTTCTCTTTCATATTGAAATATTTATTTTATTTTGTCTTAATTTTTTTCTTTACTCTTTCTTTGAGAAAAATATAAAATATTTATAATTAATTTATTAAAAAAAATTATAAATTAATTCAATATCTTA
>Ga0209589_1001580_pt1 | contig 37952 bp, 15 predicted proteins | sample CowpeawhiteBW_FD_187525 | JGI IMG/M metagenome (GOLD analysis project Ga0209589, IMG submission 187525) | Root nodule microbial communities of legume samples collected from California USA - Cow pea white BW (SPAdes) (version 2) | ecosystem: Host-associated > Plants > Roots > Nodule | place: USA...
AATGAAGATATGGCGGGGACGGGTATTATGGCGGGTATATGTACATCCCCATACCCATCCCCATACCCAACTGAAAAAGTCGGGGATTTCCCATACCCATACCCATACCCAGTCAATGCGGGGATTTCCCGTCAAAACGGGGACGAGTTCGGGCAATACCCACGGGGACGGGTTTATTTGCCATCTCTACTAGGAAGATACAACACACCAATAAGACCTGAGTCCAACCACATAAGGCATTGACACCACTCTTAACCCAAAACCTTAAGCCAATGGGTTTATGGGTCTTAATCCTTATATAGTGTTCCACTTTCTCAATTCTAGTCAATGTGAGACTTATAATCACACTTGGATTCCTAACAATCTCCTCCTTAAGGGTGAGTCCCTTCAACCCCCAACCACGAGTACTCCTTTTCTGCCCTTTTCTGTACCGCCGTTCTTCTTAATGGAACACGCTTTACCTGGAACTGCCCTTTTCTGTACCGCCGTTCTTTTTAACGGGACACGCTTTACCTAGAACCCTTACCAGGAAGACTTTCGATACTAGGACCATACTGTACTCGTCTGAGCCGATTTTAACCATCGGCTCTGATACCACTTATTAGGATTTATAAAGGGGTTTCACTAGGGAGATACAACACACCAATAATAGAAAAAGAAGAGGGTCAGCAAGAGAGAGGAAGGAAGAGGAGGACAGAACGAAGAAGAAGAGAATAAGAAGAAAGAAGACAACCAAATCGTTTTATATATATATATATATATATTACTTAATTAATTATAAATATTTTAATAATTTAAACGAAAATATGAACATGATCAAGACGGTATTATAGTAGATATGAAGACAGGAACAAAGCAAATGTGTACATTTTCATACCCATTCTCATATTTAATTGAATAAATCTAAAATTCTCCCTTCTAATTATTGCGGAGATTTTCAATCAAAACAAATAGAAATTGAGATAATATATTTATCTTCTCTAATGGAGTGTAATTCGGTTCAAGCCGTTTTTCTTTATCTCGGTATTTAGTCATGCTTAAACAGTTCAGCACAGGGTCAAAGAACTAAACCGCACATTTGTCCTCTGCTATTTCAATTTTCACTAAAGTTTCATTATCAGTTCCACATTTTGGCATATCCGTAACTTTTCTATAACCACTTCACTACTTCCAATCCATTATTAGAATTAGGTGCATGATTCCACGTTTAAAGCATAAAAATTGACATAATTAAACTTTTATAAGCACTTCAATTGAAAGATTAGGTAGCACCTTAAATATAATAACAAAAATGTGACGAGTGTCTCTAAATCATCTTAAGAATCCGGTTCAACGATTAAACCATATTTTAGAAGAGAATAACTATCTAGTAAAAACTGTTTAATAGTGTTAAAATATAAAACGATTAAAATTTTATATTTTGTATATGAAGACCGTTATGTATACCAACAATGCAATATATTATGTTAGAGTCTGTGTGCAGAAACTTCCAGTGTTAATAAATTTTTTTTTTTCAATTTGTTCTCGCATTTTCTTGTTTTTTATTGCTGTGAAACCAATAGTTTATATCATTTATGGAAAGTATTATATTAATAAATGACTTGTGGTGGAAAACTTCCAAGATAAAAGAAAGTTTGCAATGTTTGAGGCCACTCACACTTGGTAAGAAAAATGATGAGAAATTCAAGTATAAATGGATATAAGAAAAATTGATTCAAGATAAAGACAAGTACCGAAATGGATATAATATAAGATTTTATATTTAGAGTTTTGTGAAGGTCTCTTTTAAAAGAAAAAAAAAATCTATTAATTGGATTTATAGAAAGAATAAAAGATTGTAGCATTTATTTGTTGGGTATAAATAATGCGTATCCTTCACAGATGATCATCAGAAGCTGCATAAGATAGAGTATTCAAGTCTTACACTATGATGTTAGCAATTTATTTTAGTATAAATGGTACGTATTCACAGTTTTGTTGGTGAGATTTGACATAGAAAACAAGAGTAAAGGATTATTATTATAAGTGAAAAGAAGAGACAGAAAGGACATAATTAAGCAAGTAAAGAAAAGTAATGAAGCAAATGAATGAGGTTTCGGTTGTTATATACGACTAAGTTGGCATGCATTCGATAACGACATGACATAAATGACACTTGAGGAAGGTGAAGGGTGAAGAAAGAAAATTGGATTAAGATAGCAGTGTTGATATTTGGCACACCCCTTTTAAACCAAAGGATTAGAATAATAATAAGACATATGGATTGAAGAGGCAATTATAGAAAAAGTGAAGCAGGATTGTGCAACAAATATGGTGGCTGGCTCCCGAAAGGACAGTTTGACCCGGACCATGCGGACACTTGTCGCAATCGGAACCAAAAAAATGTGTCTTATAGTGACTCAGCAACACCACCAATCGCCACTCACCAAACCAGATTGCAAAGGAAGCAAAGCTCACGTTCACATGTGAGAAGAGGACAAAGGAGATAGCGAGAAACATTGGAAGAGAGATTAGGTATAGTGAAAACAATTGAATTTACTACTACAAAATGTGGGGAGCAGCAGACATAGTAGTCCTCAAAACACGTATAAGAGTTAAAAATGCTTTTACACTAAGCAATGAGAATGCAGAAAGGCATCAAAATAAAGAGAAAAAGGTTTATTTGTGGGATTGGCAGAGAGTTCGGCGGGAGTGGGAGTGGAAGAGGGTTCATTATTCCCTTCAAATCTGCAGTAAAAGGAAAAGGGACTGATTAAACTAATAATTGAGGACTTAAAAAACACCCACTAATGTGGACAGCTGGCTACTAAATGCCAATTTCTTTAATTCCAACCACAATACTTTGCCAAACACAGTCAAACTTTGTTGTAGAAAGGCATTGCAGAGTGTAGTTTGGGGTCAGAGAACCGAATCATTTCTCACGTTCGCTTCTGTGTCTTCATTTCTATTTTATTACTATTATTGCTTCTTCATCATCATCATTATCATCTCAACTCTCCCAATTCTCCTTTGCCTTTGCTTCGTTTAGTTGTGTTGCTTAAATTATTGTTCTTACATTCTCGGGTGGGAGAAAGGTTCGGTGTCTGATTTGAGACATGAAGATTGCGATTCTCTTACAAAATAAGAGATATCACAAGTGTATCCAGAAGACCCTTACCTCCAATTTCAAACCACCAAATATTTTTCTTTTGGCGTTTTTCGAATTGTGTTCTAGAATGAATTAACTAAGACACATGGGATCTTATTATGAATTCAACACATAAAGTCGGATTCGGCATGAGTGTCTGAATATGGAGAATTGATTGATACTAAAAAACTAAAACCAATAATTAAGGAGGCAGAGTGAGAACGGTGCATCCACATGATATGAGGGTCAAACAGAGAAAATGAGATTGCACGTGGCGTCTTGAGAGCTCTGCCCTACGCTGAAAAATGATCCACCACCACCACAGCACGTGACTTGAGAACAAAGCTCTGTTTCCACGTGCCATTTCAGGCACAACACCGCGAGGGCGGTGGAAGTTGTGCTGGAGTGAACCACACGTGATGCTGGTGCCCATCGTAATCTGTTACTTCTGCTTTATAATTTGCACCCTTCTGCATTCCTAACTTTAATTAGATTCTCACCTTAATATATATATTTTCTTGTATTATTCTCCTTGTTACTTTACTTCTTGCGACTCATTTTCCAAACCAATATTAACTCCTTATTTTAAAAACATTACGTTATACATCTATTTGTTAACTTGAAAAATTCGACAATAATATGTCCAAGCTGAACTTCTTTCAAGTTTCAGCATGATTTCATATTACTTTTACTCGTACAAAAAGTGAACGTATATTTATGAAATTGGTTCAAACAATTACGCCTCACTTGTTCAAACAATAATAAGCCCATTAGCTTCTTCCTTCCTGCGCCACCATTTTTTCTTACTGCACCCCCTAAATTTGAATATCCCATTTTACCTTCGGTCAATATTTAGTCGGATCCTAATTTGAAATTCTCATTTCCACATGACCTCCCTCCCTCTACCCTATGCTCCTTCCTTCCCTCATTCTCCTACACACAACACTTCCTCTCACACCATGCCTCCCTCAACACCTCTCGTTTAGACATGGACTTTTAGTTGCGTATGGAACAAGAAAATATAGAAAAAAAGTTTCCGTAAAAGATGTTTCGGAAGATATTTTTCGAATTTGGAAATACCTTCCGAAACATCCAAACATCCAATCCAGAAAACATTAAAAATAATTAGGTATAGAAATTTTTATTATGTTTAATGAGGGGTAGTTTTGGATGTACAACTTTTATAGGGTGCAAAAAGAAAGAAAGGAGGAAGCTTCCCCACACTAATTTACAACTACGGGTCAGTACAGTAACGAATAACGATAACAATTGAAACTGGTTAATCTTTGTCAATACAAAAACAACACTTCGCACAATAGATAAGTTCTATATGAAGTTCAATTTGTCAGCTATCACCGGTTCATAATTTTGGAATATAGTTATCGTGAGAAAGAAAGACGATTTGATCAAAATGTAGCAGAACTTCTGTTTTGCTTGTGTTGCATCGCTAGAATGCATACGTAGAGTTAAGCGTACTCCAACATAATTGATGTCATTGTCCAAACAATATATCAACCATTGATTATTGACTTATAGTGATCAGCTATGGTTTCATAAACGGCACCTTCATCGATAAGACTTTTGATAGCCAGCCTGCAAAGGAAATTCAATAAGAATCAACAAGATTTGGATAATATGAGAGAGACAGAGATAAGAGAAAGAGAGAGACATGAGCTTCTCTAAAGAAATTTGAAGATGCTGTGCAATAAGATCACGATGGACTCCCTCATTCCTTGACCTGAAACATCAATATCAGAACATTAAACCATGAATACCAAACAATATTCAACTCATGAATTTAAAAGAACAAGTGCAAACTTCATTCTCCGCTCTCTTTTTTCATAGGACTAAAATCCATGCAATTTTCATTTCTCACAAGTTCTTTTGGTAACCTTAGTTGAACACGTCAAGACACTTGTGTTCTGCATCTTCAAGATGAACTTGTACTTAACAAATAATACACAAGGTTGCTTGTTATTGCTATTGCATGAATGTTTGTGATACTTGCGAACAAAACATTCATTTTTCTTCTTCTACAATTGGATTCAAATCTTAAACAATCATTCAGATCGTATACTTACAATTCAGAGAGTTCATTTTTCCTCTTCTCAGAGTCAAAGCAATTTGAATTTTTCCAGCAAGAAAGTGGATCTCGCATCAAGATCACATTGAGGTTCTAGGAGAAGTTTCCTTATTCTCTGTGCTTTAATTAGTGATTGTAACATTTATTTTCTAAAATAGTAGAATAATCCGTCTCAAATTTGATTGGATTGAACTATCGGTAGATTAGAAAAAAATTAAACCAGTATAAACGAAATTTCTTTTTGAAAATATTTTGCACTTAAGAAGATTAATTCTACATTAAGAATTGGATATACAGTGATTCAAGAAATACTGTTCTACAATGTTTAAAGAGGAGGTCTTACTTTTTTAACTCTAACTTTTACCAAATTATTCATCATCTAGGGAATTCTCTAGTCAGATTTTTCTACAACCTTCTATGTATGAGTGCAAAACCAACTTGATTGATTTTATATCACATTCCTAATTGATGCCACGTCAATATCTCATCGTATACAACTATTTTGTAATTGAACTTTTCCTATTGAGTAAAGACATCTATTTTAATATTTTCATTTCGCTACTTCCACACAACTTTTATCTCGTTGTTCCTTTTAAGCATGAAATTTACTTTCCCAGAGTATAACAAGATATACAGTAGCATAATAACACTCCCCTTTGTGTGTTAGGTACATTGTCATCTCAAATAAGTCTCCCAATAGTTTTCAAAACAGAACACTAACAAAGAACATCCGACATTCTTGGATTTTTATTTTAATCACAATAGTATATGAGGATACATTGCGCAACACCATTGAAACTGATGGATACCACCAAAAATCATGAGATAAATCTTGCTTTGTAAGCACAAGATGCGAAGGGAAACATATGATTATGTTCATGTTAGGTTTTTGAGAGAGGAAGAGCTGGGAAGATTTAGTACCAATGAACCCTAAACAAACCACATAAGAAATCAAGACACTATAATCAATTCATAACCTTAAAGTCAATAAGTCTTTAAGTCTTCATTTTTACATACTACTTTTAAATTTGTACTTGAAATCCTAACAGATCAATATGTATTTTAATTGCCAATGTATGCAATGTGGTACTTTCTGCCTATTTTCTCACTTACAATGTTAACCTAATAATCTAATGAAAAACAGACACGTGACTATCATACTAACGTTGGGACATTGGGAAAATAGATGAAAAGAGTGACATTGCATATTGTTTGACAATTAGAGGACCACACTGAGCATTTTCACAACAGAAAAACAAAAGCTGAACAAAAAGAATAAAAACTATTTTAGCCTAAGAAATTTGTTTACAACCTTGCTCCGAATTGAACTATTACAAAATTCCGTGTTCTACTTCTACAGCAGACAATGCAGAAGTTTGGCACTATTTAAGAAAGGTATTTTGGACACGCATACACATAAATCAGGATAAAACCAACATTCAGAAAAACGAAATAGTTGATTACATGTTTAATTACAACCAAATAGGTAACATAAAATAAATCAATTATAAAACGTACCTGTTGGCGGGAAGATGCAGAAAATCTAAGATCATATTTTCAGCACTCTTCTGGCCATTGACATGTTGATCAGAGAACTACAGATGAAAAGTAGCAAAAGTATGATATAAAATAAAAATGCAACAAAAATAGAAAAGTATGGTTCACTCTCTTACGTCATTTGCTGGTGGAACAACTTGAGCTTGATAACCCATTGCGGGAGTAATTGGCGTAGAATTCATAACATGTTGCTGATTAAGGACACTGCTCTGAAGATGTTGCCACGTGCAACATTAGAATACACATGTACGTATGGTCTTCATAACGATATATCCACATTTGTCAAACTCAAAAAAAAAAAAAGTTACAATATCGTATCAAATACCCGAATCCTGGAATTGTGGAGATGCACATGTATGCAATCGATGAAATGACTCGCAACCTCGTTAAAGTCAGTCACGGGCCTGAAAATGATGCAGTGGAGTGAGATTAAATATTGAACTGTAAGCAGTAACTGGTCCGCCTCAAATCACTGAGACAAGAAGATAACCATCCTTAACTAAGATAATGATAGACATCCAAGACAATTTAAAAATATTGGACTGCTAAAATAAGAAGTGATAGGTAAACTTAGTACCACACCTGAAATGGAAAATATTTAAGGTCCTTTTACCCTGGAAGTTTTTCAAGTGTCCATGGAGCCTCGCATACATTCCGTCCCTAAGAATGAAACCAGAACATCATTACTACATACTATATGAACTGAATTGTCTGAAAAAAAATACAAACATATACGTGTGACGACAAATAACAATTCTACAAAACATGAACAAAATGATCAGTTGAGTGTATCTGCTGTTAATTTTCTTGCAGAAGAATAAATAAGATGGGCATATTTCTGTACCTTTTTTTTATTTATTTCAGCAGCAAGATGTAATTCAAAACATGTCATTTCCTTTCTGAATTAAACAAGTAAACACGTATAGTTTGAGAAGAAGATTCTAATGGAGAAACGGAGTGATTAAAACCATTATTCTCAATACTTACTCAAAAAAGTCTAAAAATCGATTTTTAAGACCCTATTTGAATAAATTATCAGTAAACACACACATAAGAGAATAAAATAAGAAACTAAAATGAATTAAACTTCTTTAATAAACTAAAATTAGTTTTTGAAAAAGTTAAAAATTAAAGAACCTTTCTTAAATTAGCATACACAAAAATTAATTTAAACTCATAAAAGAAATTTAATTAATTTCATCTTTTTTATTTTATTTTCCTATAAGTATTTATTGAGAATTTTATTCGAACAGAACCTAAATACAAAATGAAAATCCACACAGCCAATACAATATTGCAGTAGCATACAAGATAGCCTCTGCTTCATTTGTATCAGCAGCTTCATGAAACCTGCACATGAACAAAAACTCGTCACTGCTAAAAGAAAATGGCGCAAAAGAAAAAAAGATTAAATCAAGAATCATGATCTAGACATAACAAATTTAACGACAATTACCATTTATTACACTCAATCTTCCCAGTACCATCATCAAGCACAAAAGTAACATCAGTAACTCGTCCGGCTTTGTTGCACACCCTTCCTATAAGAGTAACCTGGACTCGAATTGTCAGAACCTCCAAACTTTAACCAAATTAACAAACAAAGATTCAAGGAGAACGCACATTATTAACGTCCACACCGTCAATAATCAAATTGGCTTTATCATCGCTCGATTGAAGTGCATCGTGTATTTGCTTCACTGTTAGAGGAAGCAGGGACTGAGCATCGCGATTCTACAAAAACAATAAAAAATCATAAAATATGACTTCAAACCACATCATTTTCTCAAGAACTTCTAATTAAAAGAAGAGCAAAACCCTAGGAATGTATTAGTGTTGAATGTGGTTGTGAGTATGATAAAAAGGAAAAAAAGAAAAAGAAAAAGAAAAAAGGAGAAGAGACCTTCGAGGTAACCAATGAAGGATCAGTGCCCTGAGTGGCCTGAGAAGGCATAAATCCGCCGCCGGAGAAGGCTGCGTTGCCATCGAACTGGCTCGGACTCGAATACATGCTTCTTCACTTGTAGAATCGATATGCATACACAAGTTTCAAAATTTGGTGTGCGTACTGTAACTGAAACTTATATAAAAAGCCCTTTCTGTTTAGTCTTTAGTATTAATATTAATATTATTATGGAAATACAAAAGCTGGTTTCCCCCCATTATTTCTGTTTATTTCCTCCTATAAATTGTTTTTTTAAAATAAAAATAATAATAATAATATGGAAATACAAAAGTTGGTTTCCCCCCATTATTTCTGTTTCTTTCCTCCTAGACATTGTCTTTTTTAAAATAAAAAAAAAATGGTCTACCAAACAACCTCTGTAAAATTCCACCATTTTTTTTTTGGATGCTTACATGCATGACCTAGCCGTTGTTGGCTAAACTATGGTTTTTTTGAATGTTTCTTCCCTTTTCACCCAAAAAGAACACAATGTAAAAGTAGATAAATGTTTTATTTGCCTTATTGTTGGTAACTTGATGAAAACAAAACAGTACAACATGTCGTGGTTATGTAGCTGGTTTACATCATCCACTGAAAAAAATACCCAAATCACTTGCGATTGTTTAGGGACGAAATGAAGAGAAAACAAACTATTTTAACAAAAAAAAAAACTAATATAAAGACAAAGCTCGTTTAGAAAAGAGAAGACAAAGGATGGTAACCATATGAGTGATCCACCTTTAAACTATTTCAGGAAACATAAAGGATTCTAACTATATACGAATGCAAACAATTTGATGTATATAAGAACTGTTAAGGAACACATGAGAGCATATAAAAGATGCCCACTTCATAATTAAAATAATCAAATAAATAACCATAGCACATCTATCTCCATTTCTGCAGCAGAACAGTGAATAGCAAATAAAATTCTTGAAAAATAAAGCCAAAACCTCAGTAAGTTACCATTAAATAATATATATGCTAATTATAAGATAAAAACTTCCAATTCTAGCACTAGTAGACAAAATCATGTAATATCTTTAAACAACAAAAAAAATCATTAGTAGAAATTAGAAATACCAATCAATAAGTTATATCATATGACAACCAGGACATCTAAATTGAAACGAGTCAATGGCTGAATATTTATCAGAAGACAGAACAGCGGAAAAAGAAAATAAGTGGAGTTTGATACTTCAGAATCTACATAACCATCCACAAGAAGAATCTGGTAGAGAGGTGAAAACTGAGAAACAAATAGAAGCTTTAAGTGGTAGAGAGGTAGTAGGAATCTAAGAAACCAACAACTCAAAATCTGAACCAAGGAAAATTAGTCCTTCCAAGACATCTCCAACTGTGAATCTAAAAAACAGAAGCTTTGTAACATTGAATATAAAACATTGCTTCACACGCATCTTCAGACCCTACGATATTCACAAACTCGCCATCCGAAAAAGGCAACACACTATGCCACCCTCGTCAGTCATTGAGTGGAATTTAGAATGTTACAGATAAATAGGTGTATTAAATACAGTTAGCATTTCTTCATTCTGGTGAACAGCAATAAATTGGTCTTCTGTACTTCCAAACCTTCAAATCAAATTTGTGATTCAACAAATTAATTGTGATAGTCTTGGAACAGAGTCAATCAACTATTGCTATATTTTTTTAATGTAGAATATTTTTCATTTAATCAGGATTTTTTGTGTTCTTTTCCGTTGTTTAGACATCCACTGGATGAGTGAACCAAATTGGTCGCGTTAACGGTAGGTCATTAAATTTTAGTTTTCCAGACTAATTAATTGTGGGATTTGTTTGCGTTTTCAGGATTCAGACAAACTCAGCTGTACCTATATCTGTGCCCAAACGCAAAATACACCTTTTTTTTCTAATTTTCATCCAATCCTCTGAACTCCAATGAAAAACATCTAGAAGAGTAAATACTCAATCACACATTCATCCGAGAAATCAGTAACAGCCAGCAGTCCAACACAGGATTAACAATCCAGTGCAGAAACAGAGAAAGACATGGGAACAACAAAGGAATCAAACCCTATGGGAAAAACTAAGAAACAAAAACCCCAGAAAGGAGAGAGACGAACCTAAGGTTACGATAAAGGTAGCTTGAGATTGGAACCGGGAGCGCGGCAAAGGTCGAGCGCGTGAAAGAATTTTCAAATTAAGAGGTTTATGGATCAGGAATATGGCGAATGAAGATATTTACGAATAATTGAAATATAATTAATATTTGAGAATATAAATATGGGAATAGTCGGATTTACCAGAAATATGTTAATTCTAAGCTCTTTGAAAAAGTACATATTAAATTTATATAGTAACGAAGAAACGAATTTTGGATAAACTATTAGTTTCAAATTAATTTTGATAAAGTTTATAAATTAGATTATATTTTAGATATTTTAATTGGCTGCCTGAAATTTAATAATTTTTTATAACAAGATATTAAATTTAATCAACATTTTTGTTACGAGAGTTAATACTGTGAATAACATTCCACGTACGTAACAAAGTAATCATTATTTTAAGATTATGTCCTTCTCAATCGAATACAATCGAGATTGATTTCGCCAAATTTTGGTAGAGACCGATTCAATTTAGTTTAGGCTAGGTTAACGAGATCGAATTTTGGGCGAGACTAACTCGGTCTAATTTTGATTGGAGTCGTCTTGGATGAAAATGGTCAAATTTTAGTTGGACCTACTTGGTTGAATTCACGGAATTTTGGTCGTGATCAACTCGATTGAATATGGTTGTATTTCATTTGGGGGTGATTGGACAGACCAAGTTGAATATGACCAAATTTCGATCTGGATCGACTCGATCGAATTCAGCCAAATTTCGGTCGAGGATGATTCGGCTGAATTTCGACTGGATTTCGGTCGGGACCGACTTAACCAAATTTTAGTTGTGGTTGAATTTCACTCTACCTCCGACACGTCTCGCCCTTGAGCCTACGCTAGTCTGACTCGACCTTCGTCTTGGGCCTACCTAGTTCGACCTTGTGTCTATATTGATCTGTCTTAACTTTCGATCTGTATCGACTCGTCTTGATCTTCGGTCTGGACTAACCCATCCTGACCTTCCATTCAACCCAACTAAAAGTTTAGATTAAATATTTTGAATTTTTCATAATTAAAAATCTAGATTAAAAAATGAATATTCAATTCAAATTTAATAAAATTGATTGAAATTTTAATAAAATAAATTTTAAATGGATTGAATCAAAAGTAAAATGAAATCGGATAAAAAAAATTAGATTTTTTTGGGATAAAAAAAAAATAGATTTTTTTTACCACCCTTATACACGAAAATATAAACCAAATGGATCCTGCGGAGTATAATTGCTCGGCTTTATATAGGGTGTTCGCCAAAAGGTACCTAATGTTTTAGGATTAGATAACATGTAAATGTCTTATTCATATACAATGATACATCCATATCCAATGCATTGTCAAAAAGATATATTAAATGATACCAAACCACAAGAAGTGCTGTTGTTTGGGTAAATATAGAAACTTTACCATTCACTTGGACTTCAGAGCTGGACCAAGTAAAAGGGTATAATTAATAACAGTGAAGCTCAATCGTACCAAAGAATTTTCTTGAAGTCGGTGTGAACATAACGTGATCTTGTCTCCTCAGTCATACATATACACAGAATAATATTTGAACTGCTGGGCCAAATTATCTTCCACAGTTCGGTTAACAGTTCCAAATCATACTCTTTAAGAAGTTATAATTATAAAACTAAAGGGTATATGGCAGACAATTAAAAAGAAGTTATTGTGAAAAGTCCTCTTCATTCTCATAATAATGAAATAGTAGCTAGCCAGTGGCATCTGCACTGGTTCAAATTCAATGAATGAAACCTTAGGTAATTTCCAAGTAATGGACTTTGCTTTCTTAGCAATTGAGAAAAGTTATCTATGTTCCAATCAAAGCCGTGAAGATAAGAAGATGGCCCTTAGTTGTCACACGTATTAATATATCATTTTACTTAATTCAAGCACAAAAAGCCTAGCCTTACTTTCCACTGCAACCCTGACATGTGCATCACATATAACACAAGCCAATAAATAAATAAATAAATAATCTCAGTGATCATCACAAACCCTAATTCATATATAAATGTGATGGTGACTAAGTCCTACGGTATGGTAATGGCACATGCAACAGAGGCCGGCCAACTTACAATAATAATTGGTTTGCAGCAGCCTTAGAAACAACGACAGTAACTACGTACCCATCTTTTGCTTCACTATTCGTTTCCTTGTCAATACAAAAAGGCTTTGAGTCACTCAAACTAGAAGTAACAACCTATGACCAATCAATGTAATTAACAATTATGAGTGTCTGTATGGTCAAAAACAGTGTTTACGTATATAAACAATACTACACCAAACCAAACACCACACACTTCATCCTATATAAACACAACTTCGTCTAACTTTGTTTATTGGAAAAGCTACGATGGATTTCGAGTACGAGAAGATGTCATTGAGCAAAATTCTTTCAAGGAGATCCTCTCTGGGGTGCTCCTCTCGCAACTCTTACTATAGGAGTGGGGAAGGGGTTCCGTTCAAATGGGAAATGCAACCAGGGGTGGCAAAGGAACGACCAAAAGATGATCTTCCTCCACTGAGTCCCCCACCAGCACTTCTCAGCATGGGGCTACCCAAACCCTGCGTTCCAGACCCGAAACCTTCATCACGGTCAAGGTTAAGGTTTTGGAAGAAAAGGGTTGAGCGCGGAAAGAGCAAAAAGTCATCCCAAGATTGTTTCCACGAAGAAGATGTTATTGGTTTGGAGATGTTAGCAAGGTTCGATTGCAGCTCCGATTCTGAGTCTGTGGCATCCTCGCGTGGCTCGAGTTTCTCTTCTTGGTCGTCTATGTCATTCGTGAAGAGTCCTACGACTACTGTGAGAGAAGTGTATGGAAAGCCTTTGAGCTTTGGTTGCTTCCCCATGCATGTTAGCAGAGTTTTCGTTTCTGTTGCAAGGCGTGATTGAAATGTATAACTCTCTGTATATGCAGTTAGTTCTGCTAATTCTGTTTACTTTAGAATGGTATATTCTCTCGCGCACACACTCACATTATTTTTCATTTTGTAAAAATTTCATCATCTAATAATAGTTTTATCGATCAGAGCCTCTCGGCAAAGTCTAATGCAGCCACTTCAACTGCTGTGACGAAGACACATACATTGTTATTCTTTACTTTATGACGATCATGTAAAAAATTCGCTCACTCTGGTTAGGAAAACTTGAAAGATAACTGGCTCTAGATTTTCGTTTTTATTCGTGCACATAGTGATTATGCATTTTTTATGAAGTATATAGTGTTGAAGACTAATTTTGGTAGAAGAAATCACTTTTGTGAAAGTCTCTCCTACGAGTTTAAGTGTTACTAAAGTTTATAAAATCAACTTGTATATAAAATTTCCGCTCATTTCATATATTGTAAATTCTTCTATCTTTAGTTGATATGACTTCAACATATCTCTCACGTTGATAGACCAAACAAATCACAATTTTTGCTATCATAGACTTTAGATTAAAAGATATATTTTAAATTTAACTCAACCTTACAAAACTAACTTTTAAGGATCTTTCAGGCTAATATGTCCAATAAATATAACTTTTGCTAAGATAGAATTGGCATCACTCTGATAACATTTTAAAGAGTTGACTTTAAATCTAATTCAACCTTAAAAAATCTACTTATTTATTATAAATTCATCTTATTTATAGTTAATAAGAGATTTTCAACGCTCCTCCCTCTAACTATTATTTTTTTATCCACATTCATATATGTATTTGATGCCAAATTTGAAGGGTCTTAACCTTAAGACAAATTAAATAAATAAAAATAAAAATAAATAGTAAAAAATAGTTGAATTGAGTTATTCAATTAGAAATAAATACATTGAAAATGAAATTATAAACTGAAATAATTATAAAATGAATTTAATGGAGTAATAACTCTTCATGTACACTATGGTACGAGAAAAACTTACCGTGTATATATATATATATATATATATATATATATATATATATATATATATATATATATATATATATATATATATATATATATATATATATATATATATATAACTTTAACTCTTTAAAACATAATAAAATTGATTAAAATTTGTTGATAATTATTCTACCCACAAGGTAAGAGACTAATAAAACATAGCATTCAAAGTTGTCTTTTTCTCCCTTTTTTCTATCTTTTGCCTTGAGACACCCTAAATTCCTATCTTCTTAGTCTTTTAAAACCATCTCATTTATTACTCGATAACTTTTTTCATTTAAAGTGTACCCTTTAACATGTCTGGAACAGTTGCTTGAATAATTTTTTTTTTTAAATATCTAAATTATTATTCCATTATTGTAGCATAGCATCTCCATTGGTGATCATCCTAAACTCAATTAGCATTTGGACTCTTCAACAGATTCACCTTTGACCTATCACTAAACACCCCCCTCAACCTTAACTTGAAAAAAAGCATAAGACCAAAGAATTTTCCCAAAGAATAACATAATCGACATTTGTGCTCCTCAACATATCAGTCTTTGGCCTACAACTACAGTAATCATTAAAATTTGTAGATAAATTAAAATTATTGACGATTTATTGATGGCAAAAAATGTATCGATAAAATATTTATCAATAAATTTTACCAATGAATAAAAAAATACATTGGTAATTATTTTCTCTGTCTTCGTCTTCGTTTTTCTCCTTCTCGTCCTTGGTTGTTGTTGTCATAGTCACGTTTGTCGCATTCAACTTCTCCTCTCCCCTGCATATATGTTGTTGTTTGCCTCACCTTTTCTATTATCGACGTCATTTTCTCCATTATCGACATTACATTCGTTATTGTTGGTGTCGCGTTTGCCATTAATAGTGTCACCTTCACCATTGTTGGCTTCGTCGCTACCAATGTTGCATTTCGTCTTTTTTTTCTCTTTCTTCTTTTTTTTTTTTACTTTTTCTCATTGATCTCAATTTAATTTATAACAAATATTTTTGTCAAATTTGATAGGGAAATAGATACTCATTTTACACACAGAATTACCAATTGACTTTTAAGAAAAACATTTACTAATAGATTTATCCCTGCATTCTCAAATAAATCAATTGGTCACAGATTTATCAACAAATTTTAAGAAAATCTATTACTAACATATTTACTAACAAATTTCAAAATACATTTGTAACTAACGAATTGGAACTTTAACACATATTTTATTGATGAAATTTACCGACAATTTTTATTAAAATACTTTACCAATAAATATTTTTATCAATAATAAAAATTATAATTTATTGACAAATTTTACCGATTAATCCATTATTAATATAAATTAAAATTTAGAATTTTATTTATAATATTTGTTTTATCAATATATTTCAGTCGATAAAATTCTAGTAATAATTATGTATCTTCTTGTATGGACGACGACACAAGATGCATATGTTGGAGTTATAAAGTGGTGGGAGTAACGTATTTTCTCCGATAAGAGTAAAAACATTGGAAAGAACTGTTTGGGAAACATTCCTTAAAGTCGATTTTTGTGTGAAGCAGTGTAGATTGGTAAGATGGGGTGACCAAACTTTTGCACATTCCCCTCCCCTTCATCATAAACCCAAAAGCTATCACATCACATCCATGTGTCTTGGTGAGCCATAGTAGGCCTAGTTAGTTGTAACTATAACATGTAACCTACACCCTCATCATCACTCTTCATAAACAAGTAACTTGGAGTTAGTGTTTTCCATGCCACTTCACCTCAACCCATACATTTAAAAGCCTTTTGGGCCTACATGCCGAAAACAACGCTTGTCAAGCCTCTCTACTCAAATAACCTAATCAACTCGTATTATTGGCAAAGAAAAAAAAAGGTAAGAAGTCCTGCTAAAAAATATATAATACTATTTATAAATTACATAGCTGTAAGAAATTTCACATGTTCACTCAAACAGCTGTCATTCATCGAAATCCATCATAAAAAACAAATTCAAAATAACAGTTGAAGTGCCATTAAGCAAGGTTTGTTACATACATCACCCCACTCTCTCATTGCTTCTAATGGCCCTTTTTTTTTTTTTATGTATTCAAATCATCTTAATCTAAATTGTTATTTTTTTCTTCAATTGATACTACTATACCAATATCACTTCACAGACAATTGGTTCACATTGTATGGTCACATCCCTTTTATCTCATTAATACTAATCATAGTTTTCTCTTCTCCCTTTTATGTTTAATATTCATATAATGGAATATAACCCAATCGTAATATAAGAAAATAAAACACTAAATTAAAACTCTCAATAACTAAGGTACTTTGTGGTCACCAAAAATTCTTTATATTTTTCTTCATTCCAGCCATTCAACTTGTATATTGTGTATCACAATTTCATTAATTTCTACGCTGTTATTGCTGATAAAAAAAAAAATATTCTACACTGTTTTATATTATTGATACTTGAACTTAAATTATTGATTATAGATACCCAAACTTGGAGAAACATGTACCTCCGCATTTCTCCTTTTTGCTTATGTATCATATTCTTTTACTTTTGATTAATTTACTAATTTATAGTGCATATCATAAATTTACTCTATAGAAAAAATCCTCCCACTTCCAAAAATGTATCTGCAAAAGCTCAAATTTAAAGTTAACTACTCTTATTGTTCAGTTGATAACATATATGCATATAACCTTCAAAGGCGTCATCAATAGGCTGTGTTGAAATAAACGTCATCAATACAGTTACACATTTGTCTTTGAATTGGGTATTAATCCTCAAAAAATTGGTTCTAAATTTATTCCCAACACTCAATCATTCAATTTATCATTTAAACCACATTTAAATTGGTTTTAATGCAATAATTATAGCAACGCCAAAACGTGCAACCAAAACCAAAATATAAATGATAATTAATAATATCAATCAATCCTTGAAGTTGCATGCAAAATCGGTGGACACCTCATCCAATTACAGTGCAAAAAATGTTGCTGACATGAATTTGGTTCATGCATAAATAGATTTGATTTTCCTACGACATTAATTGCTTTTTTTTTTCTTTTAGTCTTCAAATAACTATATTCGTATCAATTCATCTCCAATTCCATATATTTGCTTTTATTTTTACACACACATTCATTCATAATATATAATATAATTCCAAGATAATAAATGTCTAGAAATATTTATTTGCAATTCATTATTCATACAATAAATCACTATTCAAATCTATTACGGACATTTTTAATAAAATTATCCAAAAAACTTAGTATCTTTTATATATTGTAACTTTTACTTTTTTATAATCACATTTCTCTTTCTAACGAAATCTATTCACTTTCCTCTCATCCAAACAATTTCCTTTTCATATCTTTCCTCTTCGCTCTTTCTCATTCCACCCCCAACCCCAATCCAATAAAAAAAACTATCTCCCACCGAAAAATATTACTCAACACTTCAAATGTAATAAATTTCGCAAATAAATTATTAATTTTAAATAAAAAGTACACCGCATTAAATAACTTTTAATGCTTTAGGGGGGCGGGGGTTCACGAAAGATCCTAAAATGGAATAAATGTTTTCTAGTAATTGTTGGCTCTACGGAGCACTGGTCCCCAACTACTCCCTCTGCATTTATCTTTGAAAGCTATCACCACCATTTCTTCAAAAAATCTAAGTGAACTGTGTATTTCCTCTGAATAAATGAGAAAACGAATTTTAGAAGAGACAAAAGTGGTATCAGAAAATCTCTCTACTCTAACCGTCGATCTTAAATGCTACGTAGTTTGAATGGTCCTTGTGAAGTTGTGACATAAATATCTAAATTTTCTTCTACCAGTTTCAAGGGTACAATAACACTAATTACAACATCATTCTAGTAATTACAAAGACATTCAACCATACCCTGCCTGCTAACATAAACTACGGCAGTGCAGGATGAACAAGCAAGATTAGTTAAATAGTCTAAAAGAACGATGCCCATGCCTGTTATACTGCAGACCAACTCAGTTAATCATGCGATGCATCAAATATGAGTAACCTCGCTTTTGTTAATTACATACTGCCTGCAAATCAAGAAAAAACAACTTCACAACGCTGGCACCATCAATGTGATCAATAGAGAAGTAACAATAAATCTACAGAGCTGAAAGTGACACGATGAACACAATAATATTACCTCATTTCATATTAGAAGCTGCCAATTACCAGTATAATTATGCAAGATAATGATGTCGACTTTATGATTGAATCCTAAATCATATGTTAATCAACATTTCAAGCGAAGAGAATTAAAACACCATTTAAAAGAATCAGCACCGGAGGCCACAAAAATGGTTAATTCTAAATGTTACCACCACACCCCTCTTTCCACACCAAAATCCCGCCAACACCACAAAGGCACACAAGACCATGCCAACACTAATAATTTGATCCCTTCTGCAGCCAGTAGCGGCGTAAGTATGATGGAAATCCATTTCTATTATCCTTTATATTTCTATAATTCTCAGTACTAACAACTTAGCTTCAGAATTTCATGGCTTTAGACAGAATACATTTTGAATATATTTTCAGCATTGTAAAGTTCATACGTGAGAACTTTTGGATAGACAAATGTCAGATGTTATATCACACGTGAAAACTATAAACTATCTCGATAAGAAACTCAAGAAACAGAGACTCAGATTGGGATATTCAAGTAATGAGAAGTCCATGAAGATAGTTTAAGGCCATAATAACTTTATAAAATAAAGTATACCTCGCTACAAATAATTTTCCAAAGCTACTTAACAACCAATTACCACAAATCCAATCACAATATGAAAAACCTTCAGAATCTTAATTATATGAAACAAGGTTGACTGCTAAATGGACGTAACAAATACTTCGCCGAAACAACATATACATAAATACATACCTCAGCCGGTGCTGGAATGAGAGAATCCCTGTAAAGGTTGAAAAGCATTTAAACATACTGCATCTTTTCATGATTAGATAGTTGTTAACAAATCAAAAGTATAGAGTACCTTGGCCTATCAGATTTTGCAAGATGTTTAGACATTATTGATGCCTGCGATACGACACATTATCACATTAATAAATTAAAAAATTTGTAATGCGGTGTCAACGTAACACAAACATATGCTAAAAAATACTGTAAGGCAATTATATTAAAAGGCATGATTAAAAGGAAAAGTACTTGGATTTATAGAAAGAGAGAAGTGTTTGAATTGAGACACTCGTTTAGTATGACACACCTCCCCCAGAAAAAAGAAAAATTAGAGTCCACATATATATTGATCCACGAGCTTTTCAAATTTCAGTTAATGAAAAATAGGAGTTACACAGATTTAAATTATGCTTAAATCCAATTTCAATCTCCATAATTTCGTCAATGTACAATTTCGGTCCCTAAAAAATATTTAATTGCACATTTGGTCCTAAGATTTCCAAAACTAAACAATTTTGGTCGAACATAAATACATCATCAATTGCTAACAAAACTACTTGTGTGTTTTCAGTGATAAAAGATATTAAAACTTATTTTTAAAGATTACTATGACTATCCTGTATAAATAAGTAACAAACTATTATTACTAGAGAATTTTGGAAATTCATAATGTAATAGCAGTGGCCTAAAATTGCTTAATTTTGGAAAATTAGGGAACGGAACGTGCCATTAAAATTTTATAGGAACTAAAATTGCACATTCACAACTATGGGAACCAGAAATGGATTTAAGCCTTTCAATTAGTAGTTTTATGCTGTTAGTAGCAGATATAGACCTGCTTTAGCAGATATAGTCATACAAAAGTTGAAAATTTAGAGTATCTGTGGAAATTTCAATTAACCTAGCATATATGTAGACAGAAATACTCAAAACAGCAGTACTTCCTTTCTTTCTATTTTCCCTCCATTTTCTCGCTATGTACACAAGCGAAGCACCTATTCTTGCTTCTTCTAACAAATCTGTTTTTCACCACCTGTCATTTTAAAGATCATTTTGTATTTTGGCTAGACACTACGTACGAAACATAACAAAGAAGAGCTTCTCTGACTAAAAAGCAGCTTGTGTTGGTTTACATCACAGTCAAAGTATCAAACAGGCTCTAAATGCCTGTGACCTAACTCGGGAAAACACAAAATATTACCTGCTCCTGTATGATGCTTCTTGCTTCAACAAGCTGAGCTTCAAGCTCAAGTTCCCTCTCACTAGCCTCCGAAGTAACTTCTGCTCCCTTTTGAGCATCTTGCAATTGAACCATGCGCTCCTTCATATTTCAATTTTCAAGCACTTAACAACCATAGACAAACAGTTCATGTATGTAAATACTTAAAGAAAAGAATCAGTAAGTACCTTTATAGAAGTCATTTTGTTACGAAGGCTTTCTTCTATTTGATCTCTGGCCATATGAAAAGGTAGGTCAAATACGTCCTGCAAGTAACAAACTCATTAACAATATCCAAGGGTAGTTTGAAAGGGGAACAAAGTATGAAAATTTAATAAGCTTCTTTACCATTTTCCCAACCAATGGAGATTGTGAAGGATCACTTTCAACTCTTTCATTGCCAGTGAGAGATTGCTTAGGTAGTCCGTTAGGCGCATTTAAGAAATCACGCATATCCACCTGTAATCAGTATACTCACAAATCTCATAATCTAGGTTGAGGAACATGCTTTAGAGGGGTGCATTACAGAATACAGGCCTTTATACAGGGGAAAACAAAGACTGTAGGAGACATAAATTAGAATATTGGATGAAATCAGAAAAGAAAAATGCTGAAAGCCACCAATATCACAAATACACTATCATGTCAATGTTCTTCCATTTCCCGCTTAGTTAAAATGGCCATCCATCATTTTGCACTTTGAATGACAAATTAACTGATTCCCATAACACATCAAATTTTTTATATTATTGACTTTGAGACCAAACCAAAGACATAAAACTTTTAATAATGGAAAAGATAATAGAAGAAACAGGCAAACCCATTCATGTACAGCAGAGGTGTGCACACACACATTCACGCATAGATATTCACTTGGGAAGAAAGGAAATAACAGGAAAAGAGACCTATCTAAAACTGAAGGCAAGATGAAAACAATAAAAAGGAAGCACATAGTGACTGAATTATATCATAGCAAAAGTTTATGAAGATACAAAAATTACATCAAGGACAATCAGTGAAATGTGAAAAAATGAAACAGTTTGCATTCGTAAATACATGCTATTAGAAATTTCAGCATATAACGATAATTATAAATCATGAACCTACCTGCATTGATCTTAACAATGCTCTTAAATCAGTATTCTCTGCCATCAGTTCTTGATTTTTTGCCTCATAAGCATCCACCTTTCAATATTAAATTAAAGGGTAGGAGATGAGGATGTTTACAGAATGCAAAAACTATAAAAACAAGGTGAAAGCTTATTATTCAGCATACAATCTTTTTGTAAAAATCATTGTCAGCTTTCTTCCCATTCCATGTTCCACGTTGCCTCCCTTCCTTCTGTTTACACACATTATAAAAACCAAACCATCATGAAACTGAATATCTTCCAAGCAAAGTCCAAAACAAATGGACAGCTCGTACCTGAAGCAAATTCATTATCTCCATGCCTGACCTAGACTCTTTTTTCTTCTCCATTAAAACTTGGTTTAGTCTCTCCTGCAAATACAAAAATAACAGCCTTTCATCATTTCCAAAATCTAATGAACTGTGGAATCATTCAATCAATCATCGGTAAAGTTCCTCCGATGCAAGAGCACCAATCACCAAAATTTAGTTTTCATCGAACTATACAAAAGCAAAGATACCTCACCTGCAACTTTATGTATTCCTTTTCCTTCTTCTTCATCTCATGCAGTTGTTGAGTCTTTACTTGCTTTAACACCATTCAATGGTCAGATTGACAAGAGTCAGAGGCTTATTCATTTTGAAGTAGGGTAATCCAAATAAGACGAATAAGCAAAGTATATCAAATTCTAACCTGATTACCAATAACCATTCTCTGAAACTCATCCCTCTCCTGCTGCAGCTTCTCAATTTGAGCCTTCAAAGCTGCCGTGTTTTTAGCTTCCTATACACAGGAACTCAACCCCAATTAAAATAAAACAATAAATAAACAAATAAATTCAGGTGGCATCAGTGCACAAATAAGGAAATTGTTGTCCGTTTGCATAATAGAGACACGCCTCTGAACATTTCATTTAAGCAAAACAATAATATGCTTTACGTTTGTGAAAACCAGAAATCCAAGCATCTACTTACTGTTCTAGTAATAGTCGCTATCTCCCTGTCTTTGACTTGTAGTTGACCTTCAAGCCTCTCCACTTTGGCTTCTAACCTCGAGATGTCAGACAACAGTCTACAACAACATCGAAGGCAAAACACATTGAACTCGTTCAGATAATGAATCACGAGGGAAACACCGAACAAGTATCCATATAGGAACTACCGTTGTCTTTGATCATTAGCAGACTCTCTAAATTCAACATCGCGCTGTCTCTGTTGGAGCAGAAAGTAAATGCAATTGCACGTCCGCGCAATGGAAACCTACCACATTTTCCAAAACAACACCATTCACATAACATACAAACACACATTGGCGAAAAAAACGATGTTAAGTGAATATCAGTTAAATTCTTACGGGGTCATTTGCGAAGAGATCGAGCGAAGCAGGGAATCCGAACGTTACGAGCGATTGGTTGAGATACTTAGCGCAATGCTCCAAATTCTCCACATCGGCGAACGTGTACTCTCTGAAACAAATAAAGGAAATCGAAAACCCTACGAATGGATTACCGTGGAAGAAAAAATTGAAGAGCATAGGGTTTTCTGAGGTACTAAACTAACCCGGTTGCGAAGGCAGATTGAGAAGGTTGCTGCAGAGAAAAGAGATAGGGTGAGAGAAATAGAGACGGAGAAAAACGTGAATAGGGATTCTCGGAGTTTTACCCTAAGATCGAAGTCTCCTTCAGTGGGAGGCATTGTTGTTAGAGTGAGAAAGAGCTTGTGTTGGAGTGAGTAGTATCAGTTTTAGATCTAAGTTCTGAGAATTTTAAGCGGTGCCCAAATTTGAAGTGGAATCAATCAATAAAGCGGTTGCTATGGTTGGGGATGCTGAATTCTGAATTATGATTATGTCTGCGAATTATACTCTGCACTCGGATCTTGGATATTTGTCTTTGTACCCTCCAATTAAACCTCCACAGCTGGCTTCACGTGCACTTTTTCTTTGAGAGACTAGTGACGTGGCGGTTCTTGATTGGTTAGAAAGATCCAAGGTGGCAATCGCGAACTTTATTTTTGGTTGTGATTATGGCGCCTAAACTAGAGAATCGTTTTGACTCTGGATTTTGGGTTTGGGAAGAAATGAAGTGAAAGCAAACATCTCGTGAATTAGACGTGCAGGGTTTTGTTTTCTATTTTTGTTGGTTGAGATGCGACTTTCATCTCATAATCAATGTTTATACGATATATCTTTCGGGTTATATATACTTCTCCGTTCCTAATCAATGTCCATTGTTTTGTTATGTCCCAACGCACTTAACTCCTCCAGCTACTTCTTTTCTTTTTCTGATACATCCGTTACTAAAATTTCAATCAAATGGTGGCAATAATCTATATTTGGTTCAATTACACTTACCATGAATCCCTACAAAATTATTGTGAAAGCTCATCAGTTATTAGACATGTCAAACTGACTCGATTTACATGTTAGTTAACCACAAATCAGGTTAAAAATGAGTGAATTCAACCCGACTCATTTTATTATGGTGAACCATAAATTTTGCAACCTGGATTAAGTGAGTTGGTTCACTAACCCACATAAAAAAAATTACCTATTTATTTATTTTTAAATATTCAAATATTTAAATAATTATTTAAGCAATCCATGAAATGAAAATCACAGTAAAATCAATAACCAATGTCTTCACCGTGCTTACCACCAATATATGATAAATTGTTTCTAAAAAAATGTCCATATAGTCCAATAAAACATGACTAATATTACACATTTTCTGCTATACTATTCAACAAAATATAAATAAAAAAACTACACATTTTGGTATTCAACAAAATATAAATAAAAGAACTACACATTTTTGTCATGCAAATTTATAAAAATTTGTTTGTAAGACGGTTGTTTGAGTAATTTACTATAAAGATTATAGTTAAAGATTAAAGTATCGTGTAAATAAATGTTAATAGGTTAAGTGGGTCAGCCCACCTTCAACCCGGCTCGAACCAGTTTAATCGTGGGTTAAGTGAGTCGGGTTGAAATCAATCTACCTTTAAAAAATCTGAAATTTTCTCAACCCAACCCGACTCGAACCTATGATGAGTCAAGTTACCTCACGAATTGAAACTCATTTTGACATCTCTATTAATTATTATTTTTTATCACATATATTGTGATGCTTGATGAAATTACGTTATATATACTTACAAACAATAGTTTTATGTAATATATAATCTTTGTTATTTGTCTATTTAAAAACTAATCTCACTTCTTTCTTGCTAACATTGACACAATATTAAAAGATTAACCCAGCTATCAATTTCAATATAATGATTATAAAAAATAAAATAAAAAAATCTCGCTCTTTAAGCCGCCTACCAAACATCATTCATTGATTAATGGGCATTCAACTTTGTTTTAATGTGTTTTTGTTTTCTTTAATTGTTTTATGGTGAATTAAGAAAACACAAATATCTGAGAACTGGGATTTTTTTTTTTCAAGTAGGTGGTAACATTTAATTAAATGGTGACCTTTTAAAATAAAATTTTCAGATAAATTTCTTTTATTTGCAAAATTAATTTTTTTTAGAATGCGGTGTCTATTTTTGTCTTTTTATGAATTATTGATATCAAATTGATGATATCTCTTAACGAGATGTAGATACATATGGACAGAAGTAACATGATAAACCGATCTAAGACATAAAAACCTATTAAGACAAGGAACAACAGCACAGCCTCAAATAAGTGGCATTCATGAATCCTTGTCAAGATTAAGCAACAAAACCACGAAGCTGATTGCGTAAGAATTGGTTCATAATTATTTTTTATAATGCTTCATAACCTCTTCTTTTGAGTGAACATTATTTTTTTATACTATGTTTGCTAATTTTAAAATATAGAATATATTATTTTTATGTCCACAAAATAAAATAAAAAAACAATTATGTTATCTTCTATTATACGCATTGTTTTGTTGAAAAGTCTTGCACTAACTTCACTTCCATCACGTATGATTAAAAATTTAAAATGGAAGTGCTTGATTTGGAATTTTAAATATCGATTTCATGTTTTAGGTACGAAACCATAGAAGTTATTTTAAGTAATTTTTTTAGGATGTAGAATTTGATTTTACGTTAAAGTTAAAGTGATATAAAAGTGAGTGACTGATGTGATAGATTTAATAAATTAAAAAAAATATTTTTATCGATAAAAATAAAATATTATTATTATTTATATTTATAATTATATTTTTTATTAATATTATTATATTTATGGTTATTGTTACAATTATTTTTTATTATTTTTTTATTTATCTCATTAATAGTATTATTCTTATTATTATTAATTTTATCATTATTATTAGATTTATTATATACTATTTGATTTTAATGATTTGAAAAATATATTTAATATATTTACTCATAATTGAATATAAATACAAAATTTTTCGAACTTTACACAAGCTGCAGTTTTATTTTTAAAATCTCAAATCGTTTGCATAATGTGTTGTTAAGTTGGATTGGATTCAAATTATAAGAATGAGTTATTTTCCAAGAGAGACATATGTTATGTGGTTTATAATATATGTGTTTTCAAATGTTTGTGTGAGAATATAGGAGATCCCATAAGGGAGATCCTATTTGATTTAATTAGTAGTGTGTTCATTGATGTAAAGAATCACTACTAGAGGTTTATTGTGTGGTAGAGTGAAATCCATTGACAATGACTCTGCAGGTAGTAGAGGTCACCACAAGTGCAAAAACCACCAAGAATCATACATCAATGTCTAGATCAAGATAATTGAGTATAGAGTGTTAGTTGATATTGCTAAGTTTGGTGTAATTGATGCGTTGTTTTGAGTGTTATATATATATATATATATATATATATATATATATATATATATATATATATATATATATATATATATATATTTGTGTGTGGTGTGTGTGCGTGGTGTGTGGTGTGTGTACGTTTCTGCCTTGGCTCTATTTTATTATGCAACTTTTTATTTATTAGACTTATCTATTAAATGGATGTCGTAATTAAAAAATTAGAAAATTTCTTTTCAAAATTTGTACTTTTGATAAATCTTATATAAACTATTAAGTAATTAAATCTTATATAAACTATTAAGTAATTAATATGTCTTTTGTTATTAAAAAAATTATAAACTTATTTATGTATTTTGTATGTATTATTTTTTCATTTTATGATTTGAATTTATGAATCTTTTAATAAATAGTATTTTAATATTTATTTTAAATTTAAATTATTTGAGAAAAAAAAATTATCATACATTTAAATAAATGTAAGTTCATAATATTAACTTAAATGTTATTAATTTTAAATCACGAAATTTCATTAAGTAGTATTTTGTACAAATATTATATCTTATATTAATTAAAATAAGAATAACTGTGACATATTAATTTTAAATTACGAATTTCATTATAAAAAAAGAGTATTATCTTTCAAAATATTATATATTTAAAAATAAAAAATAATTGTAACAAACTATTTTATGAACAATAACGTCGCTACTTAATTTAATATATCATTTCATGTTATATAATTAACTTAATCTGTTTTTTAAAATTATTATGACATTTAATAAATTTGTAAAATTATTCAAAATTAAGTTACTTAATAAAATCATAAAATTGTAATAATGAATAATAAGATACAAAATATGATTAATATATCATTTAAAAAAAATAGAATAGTACTATTTAAAAAAAATCACAATCAAATGAATGATATTTAAAAAACTTAAAAGCAAACTACATATATATATATATATATATATATATATATATATATATATATATATATATATATATATATATATATATATATATATAATATAAAAGTGCAAGTGTTTTTTGTAATCTCTTGCTTCTTGTGATTATGCATATTATCCACCAACACCTTAATCACTTATCAAAATTATAACCAGAGAAGTGTTTATGCTCTTTCTAAGAGTCTTTTTGGGAGTATATACACAGCTTTCTAAAAGCAATAAACTAAATATAGTTTAAAGTGTAGTCATGGTTGCATAATTTAATTAATACACACACACACACTTTCATACGACACACAGTGACACTAGAACAATTAAATATTATGACAAAACGTGCTTATTAAAGGGGAAGACATGTTCCTAATAATCATTTGTATTATTTTATATCCAATGTTGAATTATTTGAATTATTTTATTTTTAATGTGCCGTATTTTTCTTCTAGTGTTGACTGACTTTGATTGTTTGAAGATTTTCACACCATATTTATTGTATCAATATAGTCAATTATTAAAATTGCAAAAGAAAAAGAAATAAAAAATAAAAGCTTACTTAACTAAGTAATATTTCATTTAAAGTGGGCTATTAAACTCACAGTAATCATTACATTATTTGATAAAAATTAACATTAAACCCAAATTCAAAAATATATATTAACAATACAATGAAATTGACTGCAGACTACACTACAGAAACTAATTTTACCAAAGGAGCTTTTTTAAGAAAAAACAACAACAACACGAAGAGGGTAAAATAGACCGGTGTAAATAGCAAAGTTATTGAGTAAGCTAGGCCCCATAAACGAAAACAGTGATTGAGTGACATAGGCCCCATAACGTAAAACAGTGATTGAGCGAGACAGGCCCGTTTCATCATCAAAAATAAATTAAAAAGAGTGAATAAAATTATTTGTTCACGTAAGAGGCTCAACTCAATACTTATCGCTACATCAGCTCCTCTCCGATTAAAAAAAAATCAGTTTATCTCGCCTTAATCATTTTGACGTTTATAAACATTCTTTCTACAAAAATATTGTCTATTTCTAGATTCTAAAATACTACTTTTAATTCTGTTTGAACTTAGAGGTGAAACTCTAGACTAGAAAAAAAAATACTAATAAAGTTATTTATATTCGTACCGTAAGTATCTTTATTTATATTTGTATTGTACGTATCATCTATACAAACGTGCAAATGAAGTATAATCGAATGCTTGGATGGGAAAAAAATTATCGATCATTATTAAAATCGGTTAAACATATAATTAATATAAATAGGTTAGTAAGTAGGTTTAAAGGAAATTAGCCTGTAATGAGGTCAATTATAATAAAAAAAGAATGGGAGAAAACTATAAATACATGTTAAAGATAACTTTATTTGAATTTTTATTGTGTATTTATTCAACATTCACTATTTTAATCAAATTAAAACTGATTTTAACGTTAGAGTATCTTTAATACTTTTTTCGATTGGTTGATGAACAAATTACTCTTCACAATTAGGGGCAACTCAAGAGTTTGAGAGGAGCAAACTTAAAATTTGAGATTTTTTATTTAACATTTATTTTTGAATCTTTTTTAATGCAAAATTATTTATTAAATTGTCATCATTAATTTTATTTAACATTTCTTCTTCAATAAACAATATGACTAATCCATTTAATCTTTCTTGGCATATTGTTGACGCTCAAATTGTTAATATTATTCTATAAGTTACATATGCATTTTAAAAAGAATTTAATTTTTTTATATAATTAAGAATATTAATTGGTTTATCATTTTCTAAACCTATAATTTCTCTTAAGATATTTAATTATGAAAATAAATCAAATTCATTATTATCCAACAAATTATTATGTTTTAAAGATTATCCAAAATTTAAGCAATTTTCTTGCAAAAATGTTCAATCTAGTAACTTTCATTTTTAACACTACATAAAAAAACAAAAAATATATTCATATATTTTAAATTGTTCAAATCTACTCGAAAGTGTGATAATTCTTTATTTACAATATACAAAAAAGAATTCAATTCTAAACGATTCTTGAAAATATTTGACAATTTCATTCTCAATGTTTTTATTAAATTGTTTCTTGTTGCATAAAATACATTTTTCAATAAACTTAATTAGGTTCTTCTCAACTCGATATTAAGTTTTTTTTTCCTAAACTTAAATTATCTTTCTATAAAAAAATTCAAAAAAACACTTCAATTAATCTATTATCTACCAAAAGACTAATCCTTAATTTAATTAATAATTTTGTAGAAAATTTCAGTTTTTCGTCAAAATATATACTAAAAGACTCTTGGAAGTTGTAAATCGAAAAGTACCAAAAAACTAAACTGGATAAAAGAAACACATTTATAATTTTAGTACAAATCTAAAACAGAATAAAAACTACAACAACTCAAATAGAAAGACAAAACATACCAACAAAAAATGAGGGAGAAAAATTGATACATACGAATAATATGAGATTTAAGAAATGTAATATGTCAAAACCCTATAAGAGAAAAAAAGTAAGGAGAATAAAAATATTTACTAATTACTCTATTCTTCGTAAACAAAATTACAATTTACTAAATAAAGATTTTAACTCATTAATTATTATTTTTAATACTAACAAAAATAAACATACACTAATAATAATTTAATTAAATTTTATTTTCAAAAGTAAACTTATAATTAATGTAATAGAGCTATATTAGTAATAAAATATTATTTTGAAACCTTTTTTATCTCAAACATAATTCTATAGTTAATTTAATAGAGGTATATTAATAAAAAATATTTTTTAAAGCTTTGTTTCTTAAAAATAATTTTATAATTAATTAATTAATAGAAAAATATTAATAGTATCATTTTTTTAGGTCTAAAGTGAGTGATTTTATTGACTTCTGACCATAAAGAATAAAAAATTATTTTAATTGTTTGACCCTATACCCAAAACTATATCTATGATTTTCATTGGCTGATATTTATTTAGAAATAATATGTTTTATCTCACTTATTATTTAACAAGTATTTATGATAAAGTAATGTGTTAAAAATATATACTAATACATATCGTCACTACAGTACAGCTCGGTAGTAACAAATAAACACTGTTTTTCTAGGAAACATCGAGTAAATATTTTATTTTCTGATCACTTGTGAACTTATTTATTCTCTGTTATATTTTTATGTGATTCTAAGCATAGGTGTAAATAGAGATTTGGAGAATCATCAAACATTGATTTTATTTATTGACTAATGAATTTGTTTCCTTTCTGCAATAGAAACGCATGACCAGTATAAAAAAAGGTCAATATTATTGATCGTAACGAAAATTTCTCTTTCAACAATCTCAATCTGGTTTGAATGTCAAATTAGTGGGATTTATTTATTCCATCTATGTATTTATTTGTTATTATATGCTGAAAATGGTCTTTTTCTGTTTGTTTTACTTCTTTTGAATTCAAAACTTTTAATTTTTAAAGGTGAACGTACTTCATGTTGTTCAATGTATAAACAAATATCAAATATACTAATGATAAGGACTACCTAGTCTTACAAATTAAACTATCTCACAAAAGCAATTAGAAGACATTTATTCAAATTTTAATATATATATATATATAAGAAAACACTAATTGTAGAATAAAACTATAATCACAAGTATTATAATAGAATAGAAGATGTTTTCTTTGTTATCAAACATCAAACAAAACCATGTTTCAATCTCAAATTTTTTAAATAATGTGCTAGAATTTATCAAACTATATTTATTTTGAAACTTGATAATTTCGCGTATGTTTTTTCTATCAAGGTATCTTGTTAGTTAAGGTGAAGTATATAAAAAAAAACTTATAAATTCAACCTTTAAATTAAAATCTTACATAAGTCAAAATCATATTTAAATATATTCTCATACAAAATCAGAAATATGGTAATTGACTACAGAGATATTATTACGTCAAAGAAGTTGATATTATATCATTCTCGTACACGAGAACAAAATCATATATTTAAGTTATTTTTATTTCTTAATTTGAATTGAAAGTTTATTTCCATTTACTAAAAAATATGAAATACTTTCTTCGTCAACCCACCAAAATATAACATATTGTTGCATAATGAGCTTTGACATCGTCCAAGAACTACTAGCTCAGTATTATTAATTTTTAAAATGGCAACCAGCAGGTGGCACGCACGTGTTGACATTAAGGTACTTTCTAACATGCATTTTCAGTTTTTTTTTTTCTTTGCCACTTCTCGTTTCGTTCAATCTAAATATATTGTTAATACTTTGACCAATACACTTTGAAATACTTAATAGATTATAGTCACCTTCTGACTCTAGTCAATTTTCCTTTTCAATATTAGTGCAATTTGCTTTTTGACCATGTACTAATACTTCCTTGGGTCTTGTTTTTGTGTTCGGTTCTACAAAAAAACGCATGTAAATGAATAATTGAGACTGTTTCAACACAGTGAATGAATAATGATTAAGGTGTTTTTTTCAAAAACAAAAGTATGCAATTCGTATGTAAAGTAAAACAACATGAACTCAGATACAGCTAATTTAATATAATGTCTAAGTCAGATATAAGAGCTCATTTCCCTTTTATCACTCCAAATAAACAAATGGAAAAACAACGGTAGGTTATATTTTTTTATATATATAGTTTATAGTCATATGTTATAGTCATATTTATGGATATAATCATTCACATATAAAGAATTTGACACTAGTTTTATAAAAAACCTTAAGACAATAATGTTATGGATCTTTATTCTTATATAGTGTTTAACTTTGTTTATTCTATCCAATGTGAGATTTTGACTCACACTTAGACTATTCCCAACAATATGTTTATGGTTATGAAAGGTGAGTACTAAAACTTAAGAGTATTAACCTTTTCATTTGGTCCTCACCAATACCTTGGTAACACCTTTTATATGAAAACTTGAATTGACATTTTTCTTTGAATGTTGTCGATTAAGGTAAAGAAATGTGTGGATGTCAAAAGACTAGGCATGTCAATTTAGGAGAGACCACAAGATTGGTGTTTCTTCTTCAACCTCCAACAATTGCTTTACCACCCTAAAATTTTATAAATTTTCCATAATAGTCTCGTAAATGTTTAAAACGGATTTCAAAAATATTTATTGTTTTTATACAACATATTAAAAATAAATTAAAATTAATACAACAAAATTTTATTTATTTTTAATTTTATTTATTTTTATTTATACTTTATATAAAATAAAACTAAAACTAAAATAATATATTTATATATGAATTTCAAAATCCGATATATATATATAGTTTTATTTTTTAATTTTGTTTTTTTAGACAATGTATTAAAAATAAATAAAATAAGTTTAATATATCATAATTTTATTTATTTATATTAATACCTTGTATAAAAATAACATTAAATATATATGTCCAAATTCAATAAATATTTATATCTGATTTTGAAATTTGGATAAGAAAATTATCAAATTTTGAAATCTGATTAATAAAATTATCGGAATCGAAATATGATTGAACATTTACGAGGCTATTTTGGGATTTTTTTTTTAATTTTAGGAGAGGTGAAAAAATGGTTGGAGGGGGAGAAAGAAGCCCCCACAATATTTGGCTAAAAAGTTCAGGTTAAAAAAGAAATTTATGACCAAAATACCCACAACATTTCATAGGTGTTTTCTTTTTAAAATAAAAAAAATATTATTTCAAAATTACCTAAAATATGTGTATACATATGAAAAACATTTATTCAATACAAATCTATACTAATTGGTATGTGTATAGTCTAGTTAGGCTCAAGTCAAGTTAAGTATAAAGTCAAGAAGAATCAAAATTATGTCAAATCAAGTTGGATTAGGACCATGGTAAGATTTGTTCATGTAAGGTTGAGACAGAACAAGTTTAGATTTGGCTAATTTGGTTAGAGTTCAAGTCACATTGAGATGGATTGGACCATGATAGTATGTGTAGAGTCAAGTCAAACCTAAATCAAGTTAAGTCAGGATAACACTTTAACTTGAGATCATGTCGAGCCGAGTCAAGTTGGGCCTAGATCAAGCCAAGTTCAGTTGACCCACAATGTATTGAGATGTGTCAAGTCCAAATTTAACCATATTATGTCAGGACTAAGAGAGACCAAAACTTAAACTAAGTAAGACCCACATTGGACAATGTCGGCTCGCGTTCAACTAGGTTAGGTTGGTTGATCTAGTATGGTTAGACCAAGGTCAATACAAGTTGGTCTTGACCTAAATTAGACTAAGTCGAGTCTAACTTATGTCAAGATGGATCCCAATAAGAAAAGATAAGGTCATATTGGACCTATTTCATGCAAGGTTGGGTTAGATTAATAGTTAGGCTAATTCGCGGTGAGCCCAAGAAGGTTAGGTTGGATTAGGTCTAATATAAGTTAAAATGAGATGGAGTTGTTTGGAGCATATAAGTCATTTGAGTCGACATTGGGTAAACCCATGTTAGATTGAGTTTAATGTAAGTAAAGATAAATTGAACTAAGACGAACTCAAATCAAAATAGAAAAAGCTATAAATTTTCCAAATAAATTTAAGTCATGTTTCACTCTTTTTTCTATATCTATTGTATAAATTAATTAAATAGATAATGATATTTTGACCCACTTTTTTTATCCACTTTTAATTCACTACTCCAATTATCCTTTGATCATCACATCACATCACTAAAAAAAATAAAAATAGATAATTAAAGAGTGATTGGAGTGATATGTAAAAAATGGATAAAACAATATGGGTCAAAATATCATTATACTTAACCAAATAAAATGGATCTTGACATTTATAATTTAATTTAAAATTTAATTTATGAAAATTGTTATATATTATTCTATAATAACATATATCACATCATAATAAAATATACTTTTTTTATGAGAAGTATATATATAATTCATCCAAATTTATCTCTGGTCATATTAAACTATACATTACCTTTTTCTTTCACCGATTAGTAACTAATTTAACTTCATAAAGGACGATGATGATACACCTAACACTCATTTTTATCAAACCATCCAACAACACCTACCTTATAGGTACATTTATTTATTATTTTCTTAGTATTCTTGTTTTGTTTATTTTGTAGTCACTTAAAAAATTAATACCACTAAAATGTTGAATGGAGGTTGGGTTCCTATCTATGATTTTTCTTCTAGAAATAAAATTTTGTACACTTGGATTTGCATGGTATGATGTGAGATCACGAACTTATTCCACAAAATCTTAATTTTATATTGAAAATTTCGACACCTTTACAGTAATGTATCGTAACTTTCACCTAAACGTGGAATCGTGACGCGCCGATTAAAATAACTTAATTTTCGCAACGTTGAGCAAAATGCGAGCAACGTAAAATAACATCAAAATTCACGAACTGTTTTTTTTCTTTTTCTTTTTCTAAAAATAATTGTTATGATATTTCATTCTAAATCAAATTATGAATACAAATGAGAATAGAATCATGAACTTCACTATATGAGATCTTAATACAAGAGCATGGACAACATAGGTTTACAAAAGATAAGAACATGCAAGTTATAGAGACATAAGTTATGACAAGATCAAAATTGAAGACAAACAATATAAAGAATTATAATATTCAAGTTGATCTACCAATGAATAGCATGATTGAAGGTCCATCTTTTTTCAGGCTATTGGCGTTGAAACTTCATTATTAAAAGAGTGATCATCACTCAGAAGAAATTGATGTTTCGAATACAAAGACCGATTATAAAAGAGTTTGATTCTTTAAAAATTGCAACATCTCAGTTGTATTTAGTGTTGGCAGCTATAGGAGGCAACCAAGTGAAAGCTTGTGGTTGCAATTAGTAACTGTCAAGAAAATATGAAAAACGAACATGTATGAGAAGTGTATATGTAATGTAACTGATGTAGGGACAAATTTCAATGTGAACACTCAAATTTAATGTCATTTTATGAAGAAGTATCGTGAGGTGGAGCCAGAAAACTAACTATTCTGTGGCGGAATGCAGAGCCATGGCTGAAATAATAATGTCCAAACCAAATTTGTGAACCCTGTGTCACAATGCTTCACTTTGGAGCCAACTTCACCATCATCACAAAATCCAAATTCAACGTGCTCAACTCACAAACATTTGACCCTACACTATTTTACCACCAAAGCAATCAACCCGACACGTGGATCTATATACAATTTATGTGGGAAGAACTTGAAATTTTAAGTTGAATATGATGTAAAATCACTTGTTGGTTTACATTAAATCATACCTTTGGTTAAAAAAACACACTCAGTTATTAAGCCATTTGTCAAATACCAATTTAACTATTAGTCTCATTATTTATCTCATAAATGTGTATTACCTATTTTTATGCTACTTCATAATTTCATCCATGTGTTTTATTCTATATTATAACAAAATACTTTAATTATTACAATTTTTGTGAGAATCTATCTCCCATCACATATTAAACAGCACATTTTTTCTGCAGTGCTTTGACAACAAATATATAGTCATAAAAAAATATTTTGTAAATGTAATATAGGTTTTATTCACATGTTTGTTCTACATGCAGTGTACCATTTTGTTTGGTTATCATTTCATGTAAGAAGGACCCAACTCAAAATAGTAGGTTCTGTGAGTTTTTTCTTTTTTCATGTATAGTGCTCTTTATACTCATTCATATCCACTTTGTTAAGAATTGCATTGAAAAAATATATATAAAATTTTTCTTTATTGTAAAAAGGTTTTAGTTTTATATTGGTCAGATAACATATTTTGAAAAGGTTTATATATTAAGACGTTTTTTGATTTTGTTAATGAGAGTTTATAACCATAAAGTGATTGAAAATGTGAGAGATGTAGATGTAAATGAAAATGAAATTTTGATGCGAAGAAAAATGTAGAAGAAGAAGAAGTACATTGGGCCGTTTCTAATTCACGAGTGACAGTACCAGAAGTTGATTGTCTTCTTGTTAGGAAGAATGGACAAATAGAGGCAGAAGGAGATTGTAATTTGTGGTCACAATGCGAAAACTATATATGGCTGAAACAATAATGTCTAAAATCAAATTTGTGAATCTCAGGCCTCTCTGCCATCCCCATTTAATCATCACTGTCCATGCCTCTGGACCAATTTCCCTTCACTGTCCCCACACAAACATTTAAATTCCACATTCAATTTAATCATATTCAGTTCTTGCCCCTCAATCATTCATTCTGTGGAACAAGAGAAAATCAAATTTACATTTTCAGACAAAATAAATAACTATAATTAATCAAATTTAAAAGATTTATATCACATTCCGCTTTCAAGAAATAAAAAAAAAAATCCACTCCTTTTTAAATCAAAATTATCATTTTATGGTGGGTTTAGTTTTTATAAAAAATATTATATCGATCCATAATCCATCATAGAAAAAACAGTTTATTTTGCCTGATTTTGATTTTAGCACGAGATTGTACCGTGTAGACATTTTATTCAAATTTATGCAAATCCTACAATGGTACACTTCAATTGGACATTCATAGCCGCATAAGAAATAAAACAAAAATATAATTTATTGGCTGAGAATGGGTAACTAATTTTGGTAGATGTAGAAAAAATAATTTTAGGGTGGACCACGCAATTTTTATCATAGAGAAGATCTCATCAAATCTCTTATGTACATCATGTGTGAATGTATATTTAAAACATTTATATATTTAATTTTATCATCTAAAATCATTCATATATATATATATATATATATATATATATATATATATTTATTTAAAAATAAATTAAGAGTGTGTCATTTCTAATATTTGTTGACATATATTAAAAAAATTTACGTAACATTAAATAAGCATGTGCACCTCACATGATGATTTTATGTCAACTCTTAACAAAATAAGAGTGGATCTATCACAACATCTTTTCAAGAATAAAAAAAGAGGATGAGTGCATTATGCATGTGTAATATTGCCAAAAATAAAATATAATTACTAACAATGTAAGGTGTATGTATAAAGTTGGAAGCAATTCAAAAATAATAAAATATAATAATGAGTTATCACCTTGTTCTCATATATTTTAAAAAAATCAATAAATTT
>Ga0209589_1001581_pt1 | contig 37931 bp, 18 predicted proteins | sample CowpeawhiteBW_FD_187525 | JGI IMG/M metagenome (GOLD analysis project Ga0209589, IMG submission 187525) | Root nodule microbial communities of legume samples collected from California USA - Cow pea white BW (SPAdes) (version 2) | ecosystem: Host-associated > Plants > Roots > Nodule | place: USA...
ATAAATATTATATATATATATATATATATATATATATATATATATATATATATATATAACTTTTAAATAATGATCAATTTTAATGATAAAATATTGTTAATCACTATAATGACCTGTTTAGATACCCATTTACAAAATAAATAATTATTGATTACCAAAATGACTATTATTATGAATAAAAAATTATAATTGGTTGTTAAATTAGTCACTAATTAATTATAGACTAATTTCTTTGATAACAAAAAATTTGGTAACTAATGTTTAGTGATCAATTTATAAACTAATTTTTTTGATAGCCAAAATTTGAGTAGTTAAATTTTATAAACCAATTTAAAGATTAATTATAATTTTTTATTCATAATAACCAACTATTTTAATAACTAATAATTTTATTTTTTGTAAATTAATATATAAATTAATCACTATAGTGACTAATAATTTTTATCAATAAAATTGGTTATTAATGCGAAATTTTCTTTTATATTATATATATATATATATATATATATATATATATATATATATATATATATGCGCGCTAAAATACGAGCAACAATACATTCTCGAGCTCAAATGAAAAATCACTAGGTAACCCAAAAGTTAAAACATTGTTAAGAAGATCGTCAGAATTGACTTAGTGATGACAATTATTTTAGGTCATTTGTGTAAAATTCTAAATTCAATTATCATTACAGTACACCCAAAAAATAACGTTTAAAAATCATTAATATTATTAACAAATCTTAAAGAGAAAAAATAAAATAAAAATCACACTGAGGCAGAGCTTCTTTTTTTTTCTTGTGATGAAGTGAAGGTTGAAGTTGGAACTAACATTCTTAATATTAACTCATTTAAAATGTGAGGAATTGAACATGTGTCCATTATTAACCAACTACGAGAAAGACCGGTACAAATTCAGTTAGTTCGTAACTCACATCTATAAATGCAACACATTATTATTAAATCTAATGTTCTTATGCCCAACAAAATCCTTCTCAAATTAAATTTTTCAAAAAAATTGAAATGAAGTCGAGTTAGAAAACATGACACCAACAACTGTATATTATTATTAGATAAAATATATTTTAATTCCTTTATTATTAAATTAAATTAAATTTTTTAAAATATGGGTTTTGACCTTCATGCCATTTACCAGTAATATGAACTTTTTATGATTTGATATCAATAATCCTCTAAATTTTGAAATATAAAAGTGTGTGATTGTTCTAGAAGAGTAGAAGAAGATGAAGTAGAAGAGGTGGTGAACTGGAGTTAAAAGTTAAAATAGGTAGTGGCGGTAGTTGGGAAGTAGAGAATTAAATAGAGAAAGGTTGGTTTGTCACACGTGTACACTCATGTCATAGCTTTAACCTATAATTTATGTATAAATAGGTTTTATAGTATTAGTGTTTTTCTTTAAATTGCAGCATTGGTTACATCATAGATTCTAGTCATAGCCACTATCTTAGACATATTTACCTATATAGGTCTTGGGATAGAAAATTATATCGTTGAATCGCGCTAAGAATTTGTCAATTTCCAAACATACCCAATCTTCAATCTTACAACTCTTACAAAAATTAGTTTTTTAAACTAATTTTACCACACTTATTCATTTTCTTTGAAAAGAATTACGTTTTTGAAATAGTTTAGCTTACGAGAGTTCTGCAAAAGTTATAATTGACGGATAATGAAGATGGTTGGTGTTTTAGAGGGGAATGGTAGTCGAAATCATCATTCTCATGGGCATCGTTAGAATCTATTTTAGCGTTTGAATTTATATCAATTTCAATGAAAAGTTCTTTTATAGATTAAGTACGAGTATTAGTAATATCTGTTTTTTTTTAATTGATAAGAAAATATGAATGAGTATAAACATATTCATTTTGTTCTCTATTTTTTACTTTTTTTTTCATATATCCGTCTTAATTTTTGTTCTCGTTTTAATTTTAAATTATGTATTCTAAAAAAAATTATATTATTTTTTTCTTAATTTTAACTTATTTATAAGACACATAAATGATATCTTTTTATAATTAATTAACTTTTATTAAATTAACATTTGATAATCTTATTTAATATTTATATAGTTATAGTTTTTATTTTTATGGCATTTTGATGTTGTAAACAAAATACATGTTTTTTATATTAATTTAATATTTAATAATATAATATATTTTTCTAGTTTTCTTTTTAATTTTACTTAATTAATAATATTTGAAATATAGTAAAAGAACGAGTAATTATAATGGGCAAAAAACATAAATTTCATACTTATTAAATTGAAAATAAAAATAAGTAAAAAAGAATGAGATAATAAATTCGAATTGATAAAATGATATAAAATATTGATTTAAAATCATTAATTTACACTAGTGTATGTGAACATTTTACAATATATAAACTACTCTTCTATGTTCTTTGACTTCATATATCACACTCTCCGAAACAATAATTTAAATCAAACTTTATAGACATGTCAAAGTGAGTCAATCCGGCTCACGCGGGTTGACTCACAACGAGTCGGGTTGAAAATGAGTGAACCGAACCCGACTCACTTTATGGTAAATCAGAAATTTTGCAATTCGACTCAGCTTACCACGCGTTGGTGGGTTAAGTGGGTTAGCTCACCAAGTCACATAAAAAATTATTTATTTATTTATTTTTAAGTATTCAAATATTTAAATAATTTTTTAAGCAACCTATGAAATGACAATCACAGTAAAATCAATAACCTCATCATGCTCACCACCAATATATGATGAATTGTTTCCAAGAAAGTATCCATATAGTTCAAGAAAATATAACTAATATTACACAATTTTTTCATGCTATTCAATATAAATAAAAAAACTACGATTTTTGTCATGCTAATTTAGAAAAGTTTATTTTTAAGATGATTATTTGAGTAATTTACTATAAAGATTATAGTTAAAGATTAAAGTATCGACGTATATAACTTGGCAATCAAATTAATTAAACATTCAAACTATTTAAATATTTTTTAGCAACATTCTAACATTTAAAAATATGAAATTGTGAACATATATAATTAAGAGTAGTAAATAATTATTAAAAAAAGTTGTAAAAAAATGTTGGCAGATTAAGTGAGTCAACTCACCTTCAGTCCGTTTAATCCGAAGGTTAAGTGAGCTGAGTTGAGTTCAACCCACTTTTAAAAAAATTGAATTTTTCTTAACCCAATCTAACTCGAACTCGTAATGAGCCAGATTCACTCACGAATATAAAACTCATTTGGACTTTCCCTAAAACCTTGTAACATTTTACTACAATAATATAACAAAAATCAAATACAAAGTTAAAATATATTGTTACTATCACCTGTAATTCCTAATCGTAAGTGATGAGTGACTTTTCAAAATATATTATTTCTCATCAACTCAATAACATTTATAATATTAAAACATCGTTTTTCAGAATTACCAGGTGTTTCCTTGGTTCTACCTTATTAGACACCGTAATAATCGTTACTTGCAAATTTCAATATCACTTATTTGTTTATTTATTTTAAAGCATGAAAAAGTCTAAAGTTAACCTATTATTAAGGATCCAAAAAGTTAATTTCAAGCACGGGTCATCACACGATAGAAAATAAAAGACTCCGAAAATTTTGTTTGAAAACTTTAAGATGAAGTAATTTCATCATAGATGAAACACCATCTAACTATCGACATGTCTTAATAAAATAATAATTTTATTTAATAAACATCAAAATGAATTCTTAGTTATCTTTGCTTTAACTTTTTATACTCATTATATGTAATTTTTTATCCAACACATTAAAATTCATTTACAAAAATAATTCTCCTTTATGTAATTTAAATTTGATCTTTAAATAGTAGAATTTATCAACAAGGATCGAGTTTAGTAAACGATTTCTCAAAGCAATTGCACCAATATTTTGAATTTTTGTTATTGGTACTCGAAATCTCTTCTACTATATATCGGTGATCATACAAAATAATACCAATGAAAAATAAATTGGTTTTTTCAAAAGAATCTGGGAATTAAAAACAATCCCTAGTGCATTATACTTTGTTTGACGAATGGATTTGAATTGCATAGCTAGAAAAGATAATTTAGGTAAAAGAGGATATGATTATATATCCAGTAATTTATACGCCTTATGTGGTGCATCTGTCACTTCAACATTTTTTCTTTGAGTATATGATATCTAACTTTACTTGGAATCTCTGCTTTAAATGGTTTGGAGTATTAACAACACAATATAACAAAACCTTACAACATTTTGATCAATTTTATCTACATGGTTTGAATATTAAAGAAAATAAGTTATGGAAGGTGATATGAGTGGCTATGATTAGAAGTATTTGGCACCATAGAAATTCCATTGTATTTAGAAACAACACAGTTAAAAGCTTGGATAAGGTTGAGAAACAAATTATCAAAGGCAAATTTTTCATATTTTGATTGTTGTTTATGTCCAAACTCATGTATTCAATTTGTTTTACATTAGTTCAAAAGTAAGATAAAAACAATGGTCTCATATATTATAATGCTATTATCTTTCACTCTAACCCCTTATTATCATCACCTATATGCTATGTGTTGTTTTGTTAAGATTTTTAGGCAAACTTTTTGCAAAGAAGATAGTTATGTTTTGGAATTATCATAAAAGGCTACTCTAAATATCTCTTGCTGACTCTAGTGGAAATGATGATTTACGGGTAGGGCTGGACATAATTTACTAAACTATACTAAACTATAGTTAATTGTACTATATTAAACTAAAATATACTAAACTATTCATAATAATAATTGAACTGTATTATAAAATAGTTCAGTTTTAAAAAATTAAACTTATGTTAAGTTAACTAAGTTAACTATTGAACTATAGTATATTGAAAGAGCAAAATATCTCAAATAAAATATTGGTATTAGGATAAGAATTGGACATATGAATTTTGTGTCTTACGTTCTATTCTTTCTCTTTCATATTGAAATATTTATTTTATTTTGTCTTAATTTTTTTCTTTACTCTTTCTTTGAGAAAAAAATAAAATATTTATAATTAATTTATTAAAAAAATTATAAATTAATTCAAGATCTTATTTTATTTTGAATGAATTTTACTATGTAATGTTATTTTTATGTTATGATTTTACACAAATTATTTTTAAAAATTAAATTTTGTGACAGCTAACATTTCTATAATTTTTTATTTATATTCTTAAATATTGAAATTAGTATAATAAATATAAATATTGGTACTAACGTATTTTTTATTTTAAAATTTTATGTAATATTATTTTTTAGTTTTAAAATATTTATTATGTGGCGTCAACTTTTTTAAAGAGAATTTATTTTAAAAAAATTTTAAAAAATATAAAAAGTTATTGATTCGTTGTTTCACGAAATATAATTTAGAACTTCATAAAATTTCTAGAACATTTTTCACACAAATATTAATGAATGCAAATGTTAAAAAATATATTAATTTTGAGAATTTTCTAAAATAAATTCTTTTAAAAAATTTGACGCAACATAATAAACATTGTAAAACCAAAAAGTAATATTATATAAGATTTGAAAATATAAAAAATAAGTTAATACCGATATTTATATTTATTATATTAATTTTAATATTTTAATTACATTTTAAGTTACAAAAAACTTTAATATAAATAAAAAAAATTATAAAAATGTTAATTGGTGTATTGAAGTATGATGCATATTTCAAATATTATTTCCTAAGCACTTTCAAATTATAAACTTTAGATTATTATTGTGTAGTACAATCATATGTAATTAGTGCAATTCGATTCAAAATAGTGTAATTAAGTTCAAAAATAGTGCAATTCAGTTCAAAATCAATGCAATCTGGTTCAAAAATAGTACAATTCAGTTCAAAAATAGTGAAGTTTATTCAAAATTAGTGCAATTCGGTTCAAAAACGGTTCAAAAACAATGTAGTTAAGTTAAAAATTAGTGCAGTTCAGTTCAAAAATAGTGCAGTTCCGTTCTGACGTAGTGCAGTTCATAAAACAATTCAGTTTATAACAGTTCAGTTCAGTTTATATCATAGTACAGTGCAGTGCAGTTCAGTTCAGTTTATTTTTAAGAATAACAGTTCAGTTCAGTTCATCTAAACTGTTTTTCAGTTCAGTGCAGTTCATGCGAATAATTTTTTTAATTCAGTGTAGATTTTGGTAGTGCAGTGTAGTTTGATTTATTTTCCCCAGCCCTATTTACGGGAGCTTGTTGAACCTCAATTTTTTGCAAATTTAATTTATTGTATGTTGTATATAGATTGTTATCTTGGTGGCAGATGACCCTATGACACAATTGTATACATAGATTATTTGTAATATTTTGAGTTTGTAGAAACCATAAGATGCATCTCATTTTCTGTTTTGTCTTGTGAGGGGTTTTGATGTTGTTTGAGGTTATGCATGTTGAAAAGGAGATTTAGTATTCATAGGTTTCTTTTTCTCAACTTCTTTGTTTTTATTGGTATTATATATGGGTTGAGACATCCCTAATGTCTCATTTTTTTATTTATATATTAGTTATTGCTGATAAAAAATTATATATATCTGATCTTGATATTCTCACCTAAAGTTAACAAATCTATGTAGATAGAAAAGAATACCTATTTTCGTTGTTTTGTTTTCTTTCTACAAGGTTACTAGCAGTATTGATGTCTTTAGTTTAATATTTTAAAAAGACGGACATGTGATCAACTAGGTAAAGACACTAAACAACAAGTAAATTATTGAACAGTAAAATCATTAAGTGAATTATATAATATCTCTATTAACTAAAAGTTGAAAGTATTAGAGATTTTATATTGACCTCGAAATCACAATACAAAGATAAATAGAAGATAAATAGAAATATCGCTTTACAAGGTATAGTTTTTTTAAGATTGATTATAGTTATAATAATTATTTTTTCAAATGATATTTGAATCGATCAAAACCTATTTTAAAGAGATATATTATTTATAGAATTTATATATCACCGTAATGAATATAAATTTTATTTTAAAAATTAAATTTATAAAATTGATTTAGACTTAAAATTTACTTACAAAATTTCACATATAATTTCATAACTTATTCTTAAGTTTCAAATCCATATACATTATCTATGAAGTTTTAATCGAACCACAAACTGTTCCAACTTCCAATGACATCCTTGAGAACAAACAACAAACGTACTTGACAAGCTGAGAAAAAGTTTTACAGACAAATAAATTTGTAACGCTATTTCGTGTTCGATAACCTTTAAATTATTTATTACTATTGATGTATCACTTGACTTAATTACGCAAGAGCAAGACGTGTCAATTTTTTTGGCCACCGGCCTGCATCATTATAAAGTGTATGATCTCATTTGTTTCATTTGATGTATATATTTGTTGCTTTTTGACATAGTTAAAGGAAGTAATGAAGACATAAAGATTTTAACACTAAGTAACGAAATTGTGGACCTAATTAACCGAAAGCACTTGGGTACCCATCTCTGATTTCCATTTAGATGGCTCATCATAATCAGACACATGGGCAAAGCAAAGAAAGAGAAGAACAACACATAGATGAAAGAAAGAATAAGTGGTCTCTCTCAACCAACACTGCACCAATGCCTCCAATCGTATTCTTCCACACTTTCTTTTAATTTCTCTGTGATGGGATCTCTTTTTCTTTCTTCCAAAGTATCTTTTTCCTTTTTCTTCACAAAGATTATATGGACTAATTAATTACATTGAAATCATGACCGTTAAGTACGGGAACTTTAATGATTTTATTAATGAAATTTATCAATCAAACATATAATATAAAAGTGGGTTAGAATTCATGGGTCGATTGGTCTACCACAAGTACGAACTAGGTTGGGTTGAAATTTATTTATAAATTTTAGTACAAGTTAAATTTTTGACTTTACCCACTAAGAACTCTGTTCATCCGAGTTGAACCTGTGGTGAGCCGGGTTAACTTACTAATCCTAGTTTATTAATCCACTCACAGATAAATGGTCACATAATTTTGTTGTATTTGAATTTGGTTGAACTGTTTTCTTTTTTGCCAACATATTGGCTTGATAAAAGCAAACATAATATTATTGTGATTTTGGTTTATATTTGGGATTGAATATTATTTTGAATTATATTGAAGTTTATTTAAATTTTAATAACAATTAAAATTTAGTATTCTTGGAATTTTTTTTTTAATTAAGTGATCTAGTGAGTCAACCCGTTTAATCCATCAATTCGTAGTAGACCGGATCAGATTCAATTTTTTTTGCTCGCTAACAAGTAAACCAAATGATCAACATGTGATAAGCCGAACCGGATAACTTATTCTAACAACTCTAAATATAACTCGGTCTGAGTTAGTTTTTTATTTAACTTTTCGTTAACAATTGATCTTGGGAATCACTTTTGAAAATTTCACATCAATTAGCATAAATTTACAGTAAATAAGTACGTTTATGATTTAGGATTTAGAAATAAAACAGATTCACTATTTTTTTTAATTTTTATTTAAATATGTTTTTTTATTTTTTAAGATAAAAAGTTAAGTATTCCGTTTTCAATTAATCATATGACGTTTATAAAAACAAAGAACTTAACATACATTATATTTTGTGATAAATTTTCATCATAAAAATCTTTTGACACTTTTTATTGATAAACAGAAAACCTTGACATTGATAGTACATAAACTACTTATTTTTACACTAATTTAAATAAAGTTTAAAATGAGTTAAATCTGTATTATGTGTAATCAATTAGGATAGAGATATTGATAGAATTTAAATTCATTTTTCTTTTTGTTGAGATGGCACTAGAGTTGAGGTTGAATATCCTATATCGTGATGTTGAATTTTCGAATGCTGAGGTGCATTAGGGTTTAGGTGAATGTCCTGTGTCTACTAAGGGTTCATTTATTTTAAAGTTTAGTTAAATTACCTAAAAAAAACAATGTTAAAAATAGTTAATGTGTTTTCATAATAATAATTATAAAAACAATAATATAATATACAAATGATGACTTTATGAAAATCAACTAATATAAATATATTAAATAATTCTTATAAATATTTAGAGAATGAACTTTATAAACAAATATCGTAATTAAATATTAGTATTTGTACTTAATATATCAAAAACTTTTTTTAAGGAATTACTCGTATTTATTACAAAACCAAGTTTGTAATCAAATTCTAGGAACATAACTTAACATATGGACTATTTATTTTTCATGTAAACTTAGTTTATGTATTTAAATAAATACTGTTTGTAAGCTTTCGTAGTTGCTTTCACAGTGTTTCCTATATTTTAAAGTATTCTTGATGTCCTATTCTAAATTATTAAGCCTTTGATTGGATTCAACCATGGTAAACTATTGAATATTCAAATATAAACATTTTAAAATAATTTCTTAATGTTCTTCTGGAGGTCCAAAAGGTCACCAAAACCAGATATATAGCTGCATGTTTACGTGAAAGAACAAAGAACTACTCACTCATTATTCATTTATCCTAGTATTGATAATTGATGGGATAAACACTAATTCAATAACAAAAAAATATAAAAGTATATGGTGGAAATGTTTTCTCCAAACTTGAAATTTTTTTGGGAGGAATAATAACAATATAAAACAATAATAGTTATTATAAAATGAAAACACTTATATTTTTAATGTAAAAAAACTCTATCAATTCGAAAAGTACAAATAAATAGTCATAAACAGGTAAATCAATTTTCAATAAAATTAAATATGAATACAAAAAGTCAAAGTAAATACATAAACAAGTACCTGCAGCAACAATAAAACTTACTTTTTCAGCCATGAATATCTAATTAAGGATTCCAACTATCAAAATAAAGAACTATATTCCGTAAAACTTTTGACAAAATTCCAATATGATAGTGAATGTATAAACTATTTTTTTCTTTTTCTTTTTTTCTCTTTGAAATACTGGTGGCTAAAAATTTGCACTTTCTTTGACTTAGAAAACCCTTGCCAACTTAAGTGAAGTAAAACAAAATGAAGTTAACTAATTTAAATTTTCCAGACACATCATTGAAAACTTAAACTATTTATTAGTGTATTATTTACCTCTCCAACTTGAATGGTGTCAAAGAAATCTGAAAATTTTAAGAATAAACTTGATAGTATGAATATGAAGATTATTTAAATAAATAATATATAAGAAGAGTATTCATAAGTTTATTTTCTCATAAGGTTATCTATACTTTATTAAATTGAAATACCTCCCCTACAAGAAAATGTCTTATTAATAACTAATTTTAGTGATTAAAAGTTGTTAGTCATTATAGTGACCAATTTAGATACCAATTTACAAAATTAAAATTTATTGGTTACTAAAATAATCATTAATATAAATAAAAAATTATAATTGGTCACTAAATTTGTTAATTAATTAGAGAGCAATTTAGTAACTAACAACTTTTAATCACTAAAATTGATTACTAATGAATCATTTTCTTATAATGTTCTAATCTAATTTATGATAATGTACCAAAAAAAACAAGAAGATGGAGAAAGATATATGAGCGGTTGGAAGAAGTGGTGTCGAATCAAAGCTTTGGGGTACAACAAGTGTCACCCAAATTATGCAGTCAATATTGCCATTCCTACTTTAATTGCTTTAATCATTTCTTCCTATCTAAAACCCTTCGCATATTCTCCTCCGTTAAGCCTCCAAAAATCACGCCACTACTTTTCCAACTAAATTTATCTCCATCTTTTAAGACCTCCACCACATACAATAACTACCCACTGCTACTTTTTTTTTTTTTCTCTTTCATACTAATTATTCATCACTCTTATCTACAAAATTGTTGCTACATAACAAATAATGCGTGAATTAGAGTAAAACAAGTACACACTTATGATAATTCATAAAAGTGAATTAATATTCTTGGTCAGTTATTAAATTTTCAATGTTGCGTTGACGTGTCAGAATTGGAAGGGCACAGTTATTAGTTAATTGTTAGACCCCACTTCATCATACAGTTGAACAGTTAAAATGTCCACGGCGGTGACAGTTATCATGGTGTACCTCTTAGTTGCATCTACTTACTTTAATCAACAAATTATTGAATTCACTGTAATTATTAAAGAAAAGTCAGTTATATGTCCCCATGTATAAAAAAACAATCTTGATATGGCCCATAGTGTAACACAACCCATTCCATTATTAAAGGGATAAGCCCCAACCCATCCTTAAGCCAACACAACTAAAGTTAGCTTATTTCACTAGTTGTTCCTAAGGTCTGCACTATACAAGAATGTCTCAGGGAAGAGACAGTGCAAAATCTTTGGTTTTGGTCTCTGTGATTTGTCTACTGTGCCTGTTGGTTCTTTTGGAAGGTGCTAATGCAGCAACTTACACTGTTGGAGGACCTTCAGGATGGACCTTCAACACTGACACTTGGCCCAATGGAAAAAGGTTCAGAGCTGGTGATGTCTTAGGTAAGTAAATTTAATTTTTACTCCGTTCTCTGCAAAATGCTAGTTTTAACTTGTTCAGACTGTGTAAGAAAATGTGTTATGCTTCTGACCATGTAACTGCGTGCTGAATGTGGTAACTGTTGCAGTGTTCAAGTATGACTCAACGAGCCACAATGTGGTTGCTGTGGACAAGAATGGATACAGCAAGTGCAGAAGTACAGCAGGTGCGAAAGTGCTGAGTTCAGGGAACGATCAAATAAAGCTAGCAAGAGGACAGAACTACTTCATATGCAACTATCCTGGTCACTGTGAATCTGGGATGAAGATTTCCATTAATGCAGTGTGATGCTGTTCAACACTTCTTTAATTGAAGTAGTTCATTGTAAAATAGCTAGCATTACTAAATGTTAGTGTGTGATGTTTGTATATATTAATCGCAATAATTTTGTGAAGAAAGTAAGTGTGAGCTGGCTCTGATGATGGTTCAGTTTGGAATGTTTGTGTGGTGGGAGTATGATAATGGTGTATCAGTCACGGGCTCTTCTTATTAGACACTGGATCTGCATATTTTTATGTTATTCAAGTCTGAGGGCCAATTGTCTGTGTTTGTGTGTCGGTGTCACGGTGTTTGGTTGTATTAACAAACAAATTTGTTGCCTCAATAAATTAAATTTGCTAAGTAAAGCCAAAAGTTCTTGGTTAGAACTAGCTTTGAGGTGTTTAATTAAGCTTTTGGATGAACGACTATTATAGAGTTGTTATTAGTGATATCTATCTAGCCTTTACTCAAAGTATAGTTGAAATCTGAGATAACATGGTTTGAATTTGTGATGGAGAAATGTTTACATCTCATTTATTCAGGTTAAATAAATTTATTTTTGAAAAAATAAAAAATATTTTTAATTAATGGTAAATTAAAAAAGTGAAATAAATTTTTTCTTTAGATATTTTTAGATATTAATTTTAGCATAAAAAGAAGAAAAACACAAGACAGTTTCTTTTGATCAACATGTTTCAAAAGTTCCAAAATTAGCAAGCGAAGTCGATCAATCAAATAAGGATCACCCTTTTCATTCATTGAGTCCATTCTTCGTAGAACTCCAATTTTGTGTCCAACCATTTTCATCTTTGAGCTTAAACTTTGACCAATCTTTTTCTTAATATTGTTCACTACCCTCGCTCCAAAGCCCAAACTGGGACAATTACTTCATTTGTAATTCATACATTCTAGCTATTCATCCCAAAATGGAGTCATTTCTCAAATTGGTTGACTTTCACATTAAGGGCAACTTTTGAAGTCCTCATCTCTTTCAAGCCCTTTCATGTCATCAATAATTGGGGCAAGCCAAGCACGCTTTTGCACCCTAACTTTCACAATAAGAGCAACTTTTTCAAGTCCTCATCATTTTCCTCATACCATCAACCACTAGGCAAGCTTAAACATATCTTATGCTTGAGTGTCGACCTCTAACTCTTAAATTGGTCCAAATATCGCCTCATCCAATTAATGTTAAAATTCAAACCCTTCTATGACCTTTGGCAATTTCATGCATTTCATTTGAATAATGTTTAAGAAGAAATGATACAAAAATTAAAGTTTCTTAATAAACAGATCATACCAAAGAGTTATTTTTAGAAATGCAGAAAAAAAAATGTCAAAGTTGAATGATTCCATGAGTTTAGAATAATGATGAAATGGTAACCAATTGAATATTTCAAATTACTCATAATGATTTTAAATAATGCAAAATAATAATAATAATAATAATAATAATAATAATAATAATAATAATAATAATACATTAAAGGCATTTCATGTCATGCATACATGCGCCCATTACATCAACTTCATGAATAAACAGGTGACTCGTATTGGATCAACTCAAATTTCTATAATCCTTCCTACCAAGATTAGTATCGGTCTCACACCAACATATGAACCTAGTACCGCCTAACACTAACATCCGAGCCCAGTTTCCACACTGGTCTTAAGACCAGTTTCCATACTGACCTTCAAGTCTAGTTTTCACACTGACCCCCAAGTTTAGTATTTGCCTAGCACCAACATATAAACCTAGTATCCAAGTCCAACATTTCTAAGCCCCCCTAAAGTCCAGTTTCTTTGACCCCAAAAATACAACAAAAAAAAACATAAGGACATTTATCGTGTATTCATGCATTCATTCATGTAGGATTCAAGACTTCCTTCTCATACATATCAAGGTTTTGTTACAAAAATAAAATAGAACACAAACAAGTAAGTTTATCCATGCACCTTGTACAAGTTTTTTTGTTTATTTAAAAAAAAAAGGTAAAAAGGAGGTGTGTTTGTGAGAGTAGTGATGGGAAAGGAAGAGAGAAGTGTAAAAAATCTTTTTTTTAATTCATATGACAGACTATTTATTTATATACATACATTGCAATATCAATGTAATACTATCCTTACTAAACAATATAAGAAAGAAATTATTCATAATAACATTATATTATGGGAATCAAATCAAACATAATATAGAATATGTTGATTTTAATTATTATCAGAAATATTGTTTATAATTGTTAAATCAGATCAATACTTTGTCTGCTTGAAATATTTGATGCAATACATCACAGAAATTAAATCACAACAAAATATCATAATATTGATTTTAATTATCATAAAAAAATATTGCCTCTAATTATTAAAATCATATATTTATCTCAAAAACAAGTGACATAAAAGGAGTGTGATAATTAAAAATAAATTAGGTTCTTCCTTCTACTTTTATTTTATTATTTTTTGTTTTATTTTTTATTTTATTTTCTTTTGTTTTTTTATCTATTTTTGTGCTGAAATAAAAGTTTGAAAATTTTCAAAAAGAATACTTACTTCACTTGTTTTTTTATTTGCTATTAAAAATATATATTATTTTCAAAAATAACTTTATTCATCCAGAAAAAAAATTGGTTGTTGACATGCTGACTCATGACTTATGAGTGATCCTATATCTACCCTTTACCCAAAGTATCAATGAATTGTGAGATAACATGGTTTGAATTTGTACAAGAGGCATGAACCATATTTACGAATCCTATAGTTGAATGACATCAGATAACATGAATTAGTCCAAATATTCATCTTTACTTACTAAGAGTTCCTTGTTTTGAAAGAAATTATCATTAAGCTTGGCGAATTGTTGCTGATAAATTAATATTTTCCTTAGCATGTTCTAGATACTTATTAATTAAATTGACTAATTTCTTAATTATAAACTATAACTTTGGACTTACCAATAAATAGTCGCATTAATATAAATAATCGACTAATTGGCAAGTTTGAAGTTAACCAACCAAAACTGTTATATGTACACACGTTGTATTATGTTATTTTCGCACTAAAACAGTAAAACATGAATGAATATTTGATATTTTACTTTCAATTCAGTTTTGTCATGGTTTAACCATGCCAAAGTCATGTGGGCTTTTGCTTTTTTTGTACCTCCCTAATTTTTACTTGCACCCCCTAATTTTTCCAATTCTGATTAGGTTTTGAGACACCCATTCCGAAAAATATTTCTTAAAAAAGTAATCATTCCAAATTAGAAAATTTAGATGGTTAGTGTTGACTTTTAGAAAACACATTCCGGAACGGTAATATTATTATTCTGAACTGACTATTCCGAAAAACTTCCAAAACAAATTTTCAGAAAGTTTGCTTTACAAGTGTTTTTAGATAATCATTCCATAATAATAATATTACTGTTTCGGAATGTGCTTTCCATTCTCCAAAAATGTGTTTGAAAACTCCTAATTAGGTAAGATGAGATGAGTAATTTAAAAGGGGGTGCAGGTAACAATTATGGAGTTGCAAGAAGAAAACTTCTGTGATATGTTATTTCAATGGGCTAAGGCCATAAAAAGAAATGAGACGGGCTAAGAAAGCTGGTAACACCGGTTTCTGAAAATCGGTAACACCGGATTCTGAAAATTGGTAACACCGGATTCTGAAAATCGGTAACATTAGATTCTGAAAGCTGGTAACAATGGTTTCTGAAAGCCGGTAACACCGATTTCTGAAAGCCGGTAACACCAGATTCTGAAAGCTGGTAAATTTATGATTTATGTATCTTAAATTTATGATTCTCCTATGATGTTTATTCCAAATTAAGTTTTACCCAAATTAGTATGAACCCTAATTATGATTTTAGGAATTCTTTTATCAAATTAGCATGAACCTTAATTATATTGTTATCCAAATTAGTACAACCTTAAATTATGAAATTTAAAGATTGTGTTTTCTGCTAAAATGGTAAAATTTATGGATAAATCTTGGGTTGCATTACAAATTCTGCTACACATAATGAATTAGTTGGATAACCTTGATTTAAAATAGAAATTATAATATCTTTGTTGCATGAATTCAATGATTTAGAAATATTATAAATTGAAAAGTGCATATGTGAATCACTCTATGAAAATTGTTAAGTAAAAAAAATGAAGAATTTTTTATTTAACTAGAAAAATTAATTTATATATAAAAAAATTAAATTTGGCACCCCTAAAATTTTTATTCATGTTTCGCCACTGTTCATATCTTGAAAATCGATAAAACCGGATTCTAAAAATCGATAACACTGGTTTTTGAAAGCCGGTAACACCAGATTTTGAAAGTCGATAATACCAAGTTCTGAAAGCCGATAATTACAAATTAAAATGGTAACAGTGGAATTATAAAAAAGTTGAGAGTGTAGGAAGAAAAATTGGAGGTGCAGGAAGAAAAACCCTTAGCTTTTCTGATCATACATTGCAAAAAAACATATAATGCAATGTTATGGCAGTGTAAAAAATAAGAGCATAATTGATTAGCATATGAAAATCAAGCAAGAACCTCCCTTCTGCATTGATAGTATTATTGTAGGCAAAACACGTTATGGTGCAATTTTTTTTAAAAAAGTTATCAAAATAGATAGATTTAAAAAATAAATTATGAATATAGAGAAGCCATTTCATCTTGAGATGATTTCATTGAAATGAAGTTGTAGCAGGATGACAAGACTTTAACACAAACCTCCTTTTACATTTAACTCTTGAATACGCAATTTCTTCGACTTTATGCATAAATTATAATAAATTTTCATATAACCAATAGTTGTAGAAAAGAAATAACATACCATATTATATAAATAAATAATTATATTTTAGTTTGTTTCAAAACATATATTATTTATTAAATCAAACACTATTTGGACAATTTTCTCATTTTACACACACATATATATATATATATATATATATATATATATATATATATATATATATATATATATATATATATATATATATAAAAGATAGAGAATAAAAGACAGACGTTTTCTATAATACTCGTACAATATTGTAAAAAAAATTGGTTAAATATATTTTTGATCTCTTAATTTTTTAGTGAAAATTGAAATTAGTCAAAATTTTGACCCAATTTAGTTTCTTAATACAATGAATTTAATCATTTTAATTAATTTTTGTTAATTTTATTTAAAGTTTCAAACGCATTTCATAATAGTATTTAATTAAATATTGAAGTAAACATGTGTCAAAAGATGTAGACAACTCAAATATTATCATGAAATGTGTTTGAAACATAAAAAAAAAACTTATCTAAATATGGTTAAAAGCATATATATATATATATATATATATATATATATATATATATATATATATATATATATATATATATATATATTTAAAGTTGATGGACTAAATTGGTCTAAAATTTTAAAAATAAATTAATTTTAATTTTCACCAAAAATTAAAGAACCAAAAATATATTTAAAAAAGAAAAAATTTAATACATGACTTAATTAATTCCATGGCATTCTAAGCCTATACATTTATAAATATCATAAACTAAACATCAAATCAAGTTACGAAATTCTTTCACAACTTTTCACTACTTGATTTTGATATTTAATTTAGATTATCTGAATTATCAATAAAACGAATAGATCTTTATTAATTATAAGAATTTATACTTAATATATAATAAATTAGTTAACACATAATCCCAAATATAAAATCTAAGTGAATCTATGTAATGTATTTTCATTCATGTAATACAACTCTAAAATAACATGGAAATTTAAATCAGTATAATATAAATATAACATATAATCATAACACCACCTTATACGGATTAATTGATTATAATAACTATTTTAAAGATCTCAACACAACAATAAATTTAAGACTCTAGATTTTAAATAAGACACAAGTTATACAAATAGAAAATTATATTTTATATTAAGAATAATTTTATTTTAATAAGTATTTATATTTTCTATATATCTTCTATAGGAAAAATTTTCATTTTGATGTTCACATTTATTTTTCAAATTTATCCTTTAAATATTTTTTTTAAATTAAGATAATTATTTTATGAAGTTCACTTTTTAAGTGATTTGTTTCTTTAAATTTATCTGTTTTTCTATTTGATATTTTTTTAAGTTTAAATTTTTTTTAATTATAAAAATTATTCATTACAAAAATTGTTTTAATTTTATATTTTGGTTATAATTATAATAGTAGTAATAATAATATTTTTTATTATTTTTTATCATCATAAAAAAATATAAATACATGTACATAACACATGTATTTTCACTAGATTCAAATATAAATAATATATAACTAAATAAAACGTCATAAGTTCTTATATCGAAAGAAAAGTAGATTCAACATCTCGATCATACTAACAAAATACAAGATTGTTATGACCCTTTCCCACCATCAAACATTTATTCATGTCTCCTTCTCAACATCCATACGCAAGTTTCACAATGCTTTACAAGTTATTGAACATTCATAAATTCCAAAATTGTCTTGGTCAAACCTTTTTACCCAACAAATTTCTTGGACTAAAGATCATTTGCCTATGAGTATTCTTTCTCTCACATCATTATTAAATATTGGTGAGAATAAATATCTATATCTATATATATATATATATACACTAATCAAACAAAATAATTAGTATTGATTAAGTTAACATATTCCCTTATCAATTGCTACGGGCACTCATTAGTGGCGTAAATTCAAGCCCAAGTAAAAAAAGTTAAATTTTGGTGAATTTTTATTCTCTCAATTAATTAAAAATCCCTAAAAATATAATTGTAAAACGAATTTAACCAAATAGCTTTTAATTATATTATAAGTTATTATTTATAGGATGAGATAGTTTTGGTACAAACAAAGAACACTACTATCGAAGCGTAAAAAGTGTGGCAAATGCTCTCAGTTCTTTGTCGAGGACCATGAATTGTCCAAGAAAAAGAAGCTTGATAAAGAGTTGATGAAGAAGGACAAAAACAAAAGCGATATTTATTATTAAGAAAAAAATTATTTATTAATATTCTCATTCGTAGTCTTCGTCACGGCTTGGCCGTAACGTTAACGATTATAAAATAATTTTTCAAGTAGTCTTTGCCGTCCATTATGGCCCAAATAAAGCTATTAAGTGGAAACCCCCTCCATTTTCACTACAATTACCAACATGCCATTCTTCTGTGTGCGTTCATAAAAACCCCCTCCATTTTGATGGCTGCTTAAGGTTTATTAGCTAAGAAAATAAAAACGAAAGTATTTATTATATTCAAAATACGATTTTTTTTTTGTGTGTGTTTGTAGATAAATTTTTTAATGTTCCTTGTTAGGACACTCACTTAAAGATGTTAATATATTTTATTAAACAATTTTAAAAGTATGTGTAAAATAATGTATTGTTTTATTGATATAATAAATATATTTGCGATATTTTAGTAAGAGTATGCGGAAATTAGTTCTTTATTTAATAACATTTAGCTTCATAAAGAAAATGTATTAGAGTGTGTTAAATATTTAAAGGTTTTTATTTGTAGTACATTCAATAATATTACGAACCTTCATTTTTTTTAAATAAGCATCAAATTAGATATATGTTTTTAATTCATATAAGCATCAAATAAACACTGTTTTTTCTATTCATATAGTGTCATATACTATTAAAGTTCTTTCTTTAGACGCTTTGAATAAGTTTTGAGCTAAAATGTTATTTATGATTTAAGGTTTGAAGTATAATTATCTTATTCAAATCAATAAGATGTGTTTTAAGTTGAATTGAATACATAATTAGTTTTATTATCGAATTACTCTTACCCAGGTATGTGTTACGATAAAACATAAAATCGAATACTTTTCTATCACTAATACAAAACAAAAATCATGCAATAGAAAAATCATATTATACAACACATAAATAACTACTAATATCCAAAGTGCTCCTGACTTTATTTATATAAATATTAGAATAATCAATGTCAGTAGTAAGTATATATAACTTCTAAATAAATCATATTATATACACACACACACACATTCATTAAATTCATATTTATATAAAGAGTATTACGAATAAATCATATTATTCACACAACACACATTCATTAAATTCATTATATATTTGTTTTGAATGGGATTGAATTGTTTTCAAAATCTATTTCAAAATATGATGCAATCTAATAATATTTTATTATTTATTCTTTTTTTCATTCGTTGGATTTTTTTTAATTGAATATGCACCTGACTGATAATTATAGCGATAAAAGAAAAAAGAAATAATTAATCGTTGACTTTTTTGCTTTCAAATAATAGCACATTCAACCCTAACGTGGGTGAAGAGCAACCGAGTCTAATTCCACCCTTAGTCATATATTCTGAACCCATATCTCCCCCACCAAACAAAAGCCAAAACCAAAACCCCGTCGGAGAAAAAAGAGAGTTATGGACAGAGAACAAGAAGAGATGCAGTTTCTGGGATTCTCTGGCGTCTACAGAGAATCCTACAAGATCATATTTGCATGGAGGAAAATCTTCAGCAAGATCACCCTAACGCTAATCCTCCCTCTCTCCTTCATCTTCCTCATCCACATCGAAGTCTCCAACATCCTCTTCCGCAACATCGTCAAAAACACACAACAAATGATGGAAACCCCACAAGACACACCGCAATACCACAGCCTCTCCAACATCCTCTCTTCGGAATGGACCACCTTCATGCTCTTCAAGCTCATCTACTTCACTTTCCTCCTCGTCTTCTCCCTCCTCTCCACCTCAGCAGTCGTATACACCGTCGCCTCAATCTACGCCGCAAGAGAGGTCACTTTCTCCAAGGTCATGACCGTCGTTCCCAAGGTTTGGAAGAGACTCATGGTAACCTTTTTGTGCACCTTCGCAGCCTTTTTCGTCTACAACGTCATGGCAGTGCTTGTTGTCATCATATGGGCACTTACAACCGGGGGAAGGGGCGGCGGAGTTGGGCTTTTTGTGGTGTTGGCGGTCTTCTATTTCGCAGGGTTTGTGTACTTAAGCGTGGTTTGGAATCTGGCCAGTGTTGTGACTGTGTTGGAAGACTCGTGTGGGATTGGAGCCATGGTGAAGAGCAACGAGTTGATAAGGGGGAAGATGGGTTTATCGGTTCTCATATTCTTGAAGCTCGTGGTTTCCTTTGGGTTGATACAATTTCTGTTCAAGAAAACGGTGGTGCATGGGTGGAGTCTAGGGTCTGTGGACAGAACAGTTTATGGGATAGTGTGTTTGGTGCTGTTTTCTCAGTTGTACCTGTTCCAACTTGTGATTCAAACGGTGCTCTATTTCGTTTGCAAGTCCTACCACCATCAGAATATTGATAAATCTGCTTTGTCAGATCATCTTGAAGTGTATCACGGAGAGTATGAGCCTTTGAAGGCCAAAGATGTTCAAATGGAAGAGAGCCATGTCTGATACCTATCATGTTTCTATTATCTGCTATATATATATAGTTTAATTTCTGGTGCCATAAGAAACTTTTTCCCTTGTTGTGAAGTTAAATCAAGCACTTATGTGATACTGCTGAATCCACAGGATTAATTATCTCCGGCCAGTGCCTTAATTAATTTCATTTTCCGATGTCTGTTAATAAAATTGTGGCGGTTAATTTGTCAATTCGTGATCTTGATTTTTATAAGCAACTTGTTTTATATATGTGTGGGTATTCTGAAAAGTCTGACTTGGTCTACATTGCATTTTGAATTCTTCATTTTAAATCTTTATTTAATTATAGAAAACAAGCGTTGACTTGCTTTTGCTTAGTATGATCGGCCGTTGCCTTGCCATTCTTTTTAGGTGCCTGTAGATATATAGTTTTTATTTTTAATTTACTTTTTTTTAATCAGTACATATTAATGGTTAATAACATAACCAAAAGGTTAATGGAGTTTTATATGTTACGATGACAAAACAAAATGAAAATTATATGTTAAATTCAAAGTTAATATATATGAAGTAAATGAGCTCTATTTTTCTATTTTTCCGATACATCAATAAATCTTACTTGCTTAAAAGTCGAGGTCAAACACGATTTAAATATTTTTTCTTTTACTTTCACTCTCTAAGACTTTTTTAAAGACAAAATTATGACAGAGTTCTACTCTCCAAAATAGACAATATATCAAAAAATGCAATAGTGATTTCCTAACAATTTATTGTGTACGAGAAAATAATTATTATAATGAAGTTATAGTTTATTAATCATTTAAACAAACACCCACTTAATAATAACTTTTTTTTACTATAATTATAGATATTAATATTTTTAATTTAAATAAAATATTAATATATATTGTATGAAGATATCAAAGTCTTTATTATAAAAGGGGAAATAATAGTCCGATAATATCTTTTATGACAAGTTGTAACGATGTGTGATAATAATTAATATGTCTCCACGTGAGCGTGGCGTGCAGAGAAGTGGAAGGAAAGACTTATGTTTATGTTAGAGAAAGTAAAAGTGGTTGCATGTATTACAGATAGAGCTTTGAATATTGTTTGGTATAAAACTCTAATCTGAAGCTTCCTTTATTCCCAGCAAGCACAAGTATATCAATATAAATAAGAGAGATCACCAACTATTCAATTAACTAATTAAATAGAAAAGAACTAAATGGAGAGAAAAGGTCAAGAAATGAACAAATCAATTCGGAACATGAAAACGATTTGGTGTAATAAAAGAGGACAGAAAACACACTTCATTTATTTATTTTCATACGGCCAGCTTTAAAGGGATAATAAATATATACATTTTGTCATGATCTATTGCAAATTTACAATAATAATAATAATATCAAGAGCTAACAAATTTCAACAATTTTAAGAATTTATTTACATTTTATAATTAATTATTATATAGAAGGTCATCGATGAAGCAAATATGACGACAGAAGAATTAGCGTGGTTTAAGTTTTTCTTTATCGCACACATAACTTGTAAGATCCAGTTAATTATTTTCTCTTTTCTGTCCTAAACTAAAAGGGTTACCCTAGTGTAATGGGACTAAGGGCTGGTCCAGAGGATAAAACCAAACCCTAATCTGCCCTAACACAATTATTTTGACTCATTCGCAGAACGTAGTCGTCTCCCTCCGCAGCCCAAGAGAGCTCTGCTAGGATTTACGCAATCTCGATCAAACCAAGCTCGACTTCGTTTCTATATTCCAAGTATTCTGTTAGCTAATGACTAATCCTTCCTAGCTGCAGTTCTATTGTTCCAATTAGGGTTTCGTAGTAACCTTGCTTTGTTTCTCTGTTCCAGTCTTGGGTCTGCTTATAGAGCTGTGGTGTTCACGACTACATATCGAAGTTTCTGTTAGCTTTTCCAGGTAAGGGAAGCTAGACCTTACCATTGTTTTCGGTAGAATCTGCTTGTTTGATGGGTATGTGTTGATTGAACGGTCTGTGTGTGAATTTAATCGGTTGAAAATGTCTGTTAGACTGTGTGGATGCATGTGGGTAGTTGTCACTCGAAGGAACAGTGGCGGGCACTGGTTTTCTCGCACAGGCGAGCTTGCCTCGCCCAAGCGAGATTAGCAGAGGCTCGCCCAGGACCTGCTGCTCGATCTCTCGCTTAGACGAGAGGTTTTTATTTTTGAGCGAGGAGTGGTCTCGCCTAGGCGAGAAGGGACTCGCCTGAGCGAGACCTCGCAGAGTCCGCTTTTTCCCTTTCGCGATCTCGCCTAGGCGAGAAGGGTTTCACCTGAGCGAGAGGACCCCCTCGCCTGAGCGAGCCCTGCTTGCTTGAGCGAGGCAGCGGGTAGGTTTGGATGTTATTGTTGGATGGTGCACTGATGTGTGATTGCTTGTTTGATCTAAATGCTTTACTTGGTGGGTTGAGGGATGATGCTATGATTGATATATGAGGTTGCGGTGGGAATGGTATGTTGTTGTATGTTATATGAATTGGAAAGCATGAGTTGCATGATGGGGTTGTTATATATGATGTTAGTATTATGGGAACTTCTGATTGGTTGGTGAAACATGTTCAATGTGTGAGTAGGGCGTAATTCCATGACTTTTATAGTGAGAGCTCATGGTGGTGCCTCATTTATTAGACATTATTCCGTGGACCCTTCTAAGGAGGAGTTCACGGTGGTGCCTCGAGTTAAGGACGTAATTCCACGCAAGTATTATGGTGGTGCCTCAAGGCCAGGACGCAATTCCACGTAGGCCACGTGGTGGTGCCTCTTGTAAGGGTGTAATTTCGCGAAGGCCTCGTGGTGATGTCTCACTGCTAGGACTTAATTCCACTGTCTCGTGGTGGTGCCTCATTGTGCGTATTCGGATAGTCAAGTCTAGTAGTCTTGAAAGGGGTTTGGTGTATTATGTGAGCGTTTTCGTCAATTGTGCTTGATTATGTGATTGAATGATGATTATTATAATGTGTGAATTATGTACACTAGCTTACCCTTTCGCTTGTCTGTATGGTTGTGTGCATGGTTTTCCTCCCTTGCAATGATGTGAGAACCCCTGGCAGTGGTGGTGGTAATAGGGATGCTGCAGCTTGATGGATGGGACAGGTGTTGGGCCCACTGTGAGACTCATTACTGAAGGATTTTATATTATTTATGTTTTTTTTGTCCGAACAAGGTCTAATGCTTTTATTTGTTTCTTTCAATATATTTCTAATTGGGCCATGTGGGACCCTTTTCTTGTAATCTGAGTATGTCCAACGTATTATATACTTTCATACTCTAATGGAGTTTTATTTATCGAGATTATTCAATTTTTTGGACGTTACATAACTAATCTCAACATTCTAGATTCAGATTTAGAACAAATAAATAAGAAGAGAAACCACATCAAAAACAAAAAGGTAAAGTGAAAAGATTACTGCTACTTGTCAAAAGAAAAGGAAAATAAAAGTAAGGAAGCGACAACATATACCAGCACACCTGACAGACTAAACACGAAACAGCAAAACAACTATGTATTTACCTGTCAGCAAAACAAAACCTAACGTTCTACATTGTTTCTCTCATACCCATATTTGGATTATAAAATTTCTTTCTACTGACCCTTATCTACTATATCCAACCTCCATTTTAATTTGGTCAATAATGCAGGATTAATTAGTCTAATGTCCTTAGTATCCAATCCTCCTTATTTCTTAGTTTTGCATATATATTGGCCCACCTTATTCATGTTATCTTCTTACATGTTGCCTCCCAACCCCATCTGTATTTAATAGTATTGCATATCCTATAGATGGTACTTTGAAGAAGGAAAATAACAGAATGGGATGACTGTAAAAACAAATTTAATTACACATGTTTATTGAAATATATTATTTTCTCTAATAATAATTAGAAGAATTATTTTATTTATTATCATTATTTTCAGCTACTATTGTAATAATATAAATAAATGACACGTAAATTAAATAAACTTATCGTATGATTATTTATTCAAATACAATCATCTTACATTACTGGTTATACGGGAAGATGTACGGATAGAACTTAGACGTGACATAGGACAGACATAGGAAAGTCATGACTTCTCCAAAAATAAAATATTTTATTTAATTTTTCATATATATTTAACAATTATTTTTATATATTATTGTATTTTTTATATTAACTTTTTAATTTGTTTCTTAAAGCGTCATGTATAATTTTTCCTTTCATCTTCTATTTTTTGTTTTTCTCTTTTGTACCTTCACTTCTTTTTTACTTTTTTCTTTTTATTTTAATTTTCACCCTCAATCTCTCAATCTCTCGTTCTTTTCAAAATAAAATTGTACCATAGTCAAATTGAGAAGTTAATTAAGGAACATTTTTAACCAATCAATTTCTTTTTTTAAATAAATTCATTTTCTACCTTCTTTTTTAAAAAAAAACAATGTTTTTTTTTATGTGATAAAAATTTCTACTTTATACCATTGGAAGATAATACATTTATCTTTTTCTAAATAGGTGAGAAGTGATAAATTTATATTAAAAAAATTATAATAAGAAATAAAAGAATTGATTTTTTTTCTTTTTTCAAGACAAATGCTTGTGATGAAAAAAAAATACATTTACTACAATTAAACTTTAGAAATTTCATATGAATCTAGTGATTAAAGATGATGAAAAACAACTTTCTAAATTTAGTACCTGTGAATCTTTTGTTCAAGTTCCGTCACCAAAAGAATGTCTCTTCTAATTCTAAAATAGAGTTTTTGTTGGGAAGTAATATTTTCATAAGAAAATTTATTTAAAAATAATATGTTAACTAAAGTTAAATTGAAATAGAATTATAAATTTAAAACTAAAATTTTAAATATATATATATATATATATATATATGGAAATTTTACTTATTTTTATTATTATTATATTTTAGAAATAATATAAAAAATTTTATTTTTGTAAAAATATTGTTTCAATAAACTTATATAAATATTAATAATATAGATAATTATAATATATATATATATATATATATATATATATATATATATATATATATATATAATAAGGATGAGTATTACTTTATTAATAAAAATATATATATAACTTAGTTTATTAAATTTAATTACATCCACGATATAGTTTTTATTTCAACCTTCCTTTTTAATATATGATTAGTTATTTATAGATACATCTTTCATATATGAATTAAGTTATTAAGTTTTATTTAATAATATACTTTATATAGAGACTGCGATTAAAGGTTATACATTTAATAAACTTATATTTTAATTGTTAAATTAAATAAATAATAACTGCTATTCAATAAATATTTATCTATGTATAAATGAAATATTAAATTAACACTATTGAATGTTACATAAATATTTATGTGATTAAATTTAAATAACGCAAACATTTAATTATTTGTTACGTATAACTAAGCCAATTAAACTTGATCACTGGTTGTCATACCGGTGGATCTTTAACCAATATTTTAGAATCCCAACATTTTTGTTGAATTAAAAAGTTGGTATTTTTTTTTGTCTAAAAATGTCAAATTGATCCTTTAGTTTTTTTATAATTTTAGTTTAATCTTAATTTTTTAAAAATTGATGCAATTTGGTCTAAGGATGTCAATAAGGCGGGTATTTGTACCCTACCCATGAGATAAATATTAATCTCGTACCCGTTCCCATATCCTTATGGATATTCGTTATGCAGGTATTTACATTTTTTTTAATAACCACGAGTACTCGTGGGTATTAATAAAAAAAATTAAAATATCTAACATAATGTCTTAACCATACATTCAAGTAAAATACAATACATAACATTTATAAATTTAAAAAAAGTTTAAATAATATAGTTAAATAGTGTTGACTGACAGTTTACAAAGAAATGAATTTTTTTAAAACCAAGTAATAAAAAATAATTCATTCAAAATCAATGTGTTAATATTTTGATCAAGTTTTTTTTAGAGTATAGCGGGTACAAATATCTACGAGTACATATACTATGATACCCATACCCGCTCCACTAACATGTAAGTATAAAAAATAATCGTACCTGTTACCCACGGGTATCTATTTACAATATCCATTTATTATCCGTTGTAGGTTTTAATTGCAAATACCCACGTGTATGAATTTTTTTGTCATCCTTAATTTGGTCCTTTCTTTAAACTTCTTGAAACAGATCAAGCATTTTTCATCAAAATTGACACTAGGATTATATTAATTACAACAATAACTCAAACCATTTCTATTCACAACTTTAATTTTGATGAAAAAACCTTAATCTGTTTCAAAAAATTTAACGAAAAGAACCAAATTATATCAATTTTTCAAAAATCAAGATTAAATTGAAACTAAATAAAACTAAAGGACCAACTTATTTTTGAATGAAAAAAAAAAGTAATTAAACTCAAAATATATATAAACTAAAAAAAACCATTGTATTTACTTATTTCATGATAATAAAATATAATAAAATGATTATTATTGTCATTCTTATAATAATAAAATTAAATATAAATAGTTTTTATAATTTTACTGTAATTAATTTTTATTTATAATGATTAAGTTTAAAAAATAGTCAAATTAAAAAATGTTAAATTAAACAAATAGTCACTTAAAATAATAATAAAATAATTATTTTAATTTTTAAAAAATTATTTAAAAGATAAAATTGGATCACAAATGTAAACATAAAAAGTAAAAAATTTCTTTTATATATAGACATAAATGTATAAAAAATTTCAAAAAATAACAAATATATTAAAAATATATTAAATATTTAAAAGAAAATTTTGGAAATTATACACATATAAAAATATCTGGGGCATGATCCCCTCCTATCAATATAAAGATCCGCCAATGAGTTTTAAGTTGAAGTTCATATCAAATATTATTATGTATCAAAATTTTGTTTACCAATAATTATTTTTTATAAAATATATTTAATTACCTTATAATTATAATATAGTCTATAAAATAATATAGTCTATAAATACTAATATTTATAAATTAAAAAAATTAATTTATTCACACGTTAATTAATTGAATGGAAAGTCGTTAAAAGGAAAGAATGGGAGGATAGGTATCAAAACGTTTAATGGATTTAAATGTGAATGACACATTGGAGAAGTAAAAATAATCATTCATGGCTATCAATAATTTAAAGTTTTTGAGATGGTTGAAGAGGTGGTTAATATCATACTTTAAAAAAAGTTAAATATATTTTTAGTCCATTAACTCTCAGTGAATTTTGGAATTAGTTCATTTTAAAACTTTGGACCAATTTAGTCATTCATTTTTTGAAATATGTGAATTTAGTCATTTTAATCAAATTTTGTTAGATTTATTTAATGTTTCGTACGCATTTCAGGATTGTATTTGAGTTGTTTATAATGTTAAGTCAAACACTATTCGCTTGAAATGTTAAATAAACTTAACAAAATTTGATTAAAATTACTAAATTCACATATTTCGAAAGATGAATGACTAAATTGGTCCAAAGTTTCGAAATAGACTAATTTCAAAATTCACTAAAAGTTAAGCGACAAAAAACATATTTAACCCTTAAAAAATATTAATTTAAGAAATTTGGGATAAACCGAAAACTATTTTCTTGCCGTTGCATATAATTTCTTTAAAAACCAGTCTCATTCCATAACTATGTTGTAAATTAGTAACATTCAATTTAAATATTAGAAAATGTCGATTTAAAAAAGAAAAACATTGGATTAAACCTTATGACTCAATAGAATTATTCTAAGAAATAAATTTGAGCAAGAAGGACAAATAAAAAAAGTTGGTAGAGAAATAAGGAAAAACCATAATCTATATATTTATTTATATATACTAATCACTATTATACATAATTATAATTATAGTATAATACTGACTTTATTATGTATCAGTTTTTACATTCTGCATATTTATTTATTTACTTTATGGGTGTGGGTCACTCCCATTACACACAAACATAAGCATACTTCAGAGAACTTATTTTTCTATGAGTTTGAGGGAATCAAAGTTGGCATCGTCCCAATCGGGACCTCTTGCACTTGTAGTCATGCTGATATCATTAGCTATACGCTGTGCATCAAAAGCAATGCCATCTAATCCTCTTCTTGAAAATCCAGCGCAGTAGAGACCATTCTCTCCCTTCCAGTGATTTGGAAAACCTGGTTTAGGCATTCCGTTACTGTTGAACAGTTCTTTATAATCCTGCATTTCAACAAGTCGCAGAAAAACCAGTTAGGGCTAATCTCAGACACCTTAAAAAAATCAACGGTTGAACTTCGACAAAACAATTATGCTACTGTTTTATATGCACCTTAAGCCACTTCAGCACTGTGCTGTTGTATCCAGTAGCAAAGATTATGATGTCAAATTCTGCATCTCTTCCATCCTCAAACTCAGCCGTCTTTCCCTCTCTGATGCTTGAAAGAGCTGGGAAAACCTGAACACAAAAGGTGACAACCAAAATCAATGTAATGTTTTAATTAACATGAAAGAAACACTGATCCAAGATCCCTAGCTACCTTAATTTCTCCTTTCTTGATCCTACCAACGCAACCAACATCAATGGTGGGAGTGGTACCACCCTTTCTCTTCAAAACGAATGGTCCATCCCTTGGCCTCACCAAACCATACTTAGACATATCTCCGTACTTGAGCTTGCTCATAAGCATCATAAGCTTGTCCACTCTCTCAATTTTCAAGTATTTCAGCAGGGTCATTCCCACGAACACCATTTCTTTAGTGAAGAAGTGAACCTAAACACAGAGAGTGTCAGATAAATAGATCAGTACGAGGTTAATGTTTTTAATCATAAACCTTACCCTAACCTTGTTGAACTTCCAGCCCTAAAATATTTTAAATCATAGAAAGCCAACATTTTTTTTATCAGTTTAGAAATATATAAAACGGTACATTATTCATTCACAAAAAGTGCCATTAAAATAATATCAAAGCAAAAAAGACATCATATATATATAATATTTAGAATTTATATGAGGGTGTTTTAATAATAAAGGTATGATCTTTAACGTTTTATAGAATAATTTAAGTATTGCCTTGTTATAGAATACACGTAAAGGGTTTGCAAATGGAGGAATGGCTTACAGGGCCTCTAACAACAATGGAAGTATTTGCACCCCAATTTGAGAGATCATACGCTATCTCCATGCCAGAATTTCCACAGCCAACAACAAGGACATTTTTGCCATACATGTCCCTTCCATTGAGGTACTTACTGCAATGCATGTATTCTCCTTCGAACCCTTCGAGCCCTTCAACCCTGGGCACATACCCTTCACTATTCTCCCCAGACGCAACGACCAGAAACTGAGAGACATAAACCTCATCAGCATCTGATGCTATGTCCCTGACAACAAGCCTCCATTTGCCACTGTTATGATCAAGATGTGCAGATTCGACATTCCGGTTATACCTGATGGAAATCTTGAAACGAGAGACATAGCTGTCCAAGTAACGGAGAAAGTCAACCCTTGGAACAAAGGTGGGGAAATCAGAGGGGAAGGGCATGTGAGGGAGGCTGCAGAAATCTTTGCCCAAGTGAAGTTTCAATCGGTCATATGTTCTTTTCCTCCAAAGAGATGCATGGCAATCATCTCTTTCAAGGATAAGATTGGGGATTGAAAGTTTGTTGAGACATGCAGAGGTTGCAAGACCAGCAGGGCCTGCACCCACAATCACAACAGGAACTTCAATCTCCATGACACAGATAATGGTTTTGGGTTTGGATTGAAATTGGTTTGTGTGGGTTTTCACCTTCTGCTATGCTTCTGCTTTTATAAGCTTGTGCAATTCATGACATTATTTATTTGGGCACTTCTGATGAGTTGCCACCTTGCCAACCATGAGTGTCATCAACCCAGTTTTAGTTTTCCTTTTTTACTATCATTCTATATTTTGGTCAATAGAGTCAATCGGAAAATTCAAGAAAAGCAATATAATTAATATTTTCAGTTACTTTTTTCAAAAATAGATTATTTTTATTGCCTGCCATTTATACAGGGGGATTCACCTATATCAGTATAGAGCCAGGAAAAGAAAGTTTACTGTGGGCTCTGCCGCTTTAACAGTCACCTTTTATTAGTTTTTAGTTTTTACGTTGTATTTTTGGGTTTTTAATTAACTAATTTTCTTCGGCCATTCTCAGATTTTTGATGAGATCAAAAACCAAAACAATTAATTTCAAGGATATCTACTAGTTATATTCCTTTTATTCATATATTCTCTTATAATTAGTAAAAATACGCATTATTAATTGCTGAATTGCTTCCTTGAGTACAAGTGGATATAACATATATATAACATTATGATTAAAATTTAATAAGTAAAAATCAATACGATTCACTCACTTTGTGAATCTAATTAATAAATTTGACTTTTTAAATCCAAAATAAGCGAGTTGATTTACATATCTTTCAGATGAAATAAATAGTTTAATAAAGGAAGCAACTATACTCAATTGTTGTAATTAGCTATTAAATATTTGATAGCCATTATACAAGACAATCAAGGCTAAAGCTATGTTTGAAGCATGGTAGAAATGAAAAACAAATTACATCATTAAAATCCTAAACGTTTTTTCTTTATAGGTGGAAGTAATAATTATGACTATTTTTTTTTATTTAAAGTATATATTAGTATTGTTTACCCATGGATTCTTCGTGTTTCTTTCCTGTATTGATCATGACATAAATTTAAATATGTTCATCAAAATATAAGTTTACCTAAACTAAGAAGAAAATTTTCCATTATGTGTGATGAGACAGGAAATTGTCATAGTTTTTTTTTTTTTTGCTAATATAAAATTATCATAGATGTATTCAACCTCTCAATAAACCATTTTAGTTCAAAGATATTTTTAAAATATATGCATATACGATCGAAGGAAGATAAGCTCAATTTTTATCCACTATAGGTGATAAGTTCAATCACAACTAATTAATGTTCAAAGTCTCATCTTATCCAACTCAATGCTGTAATCACTAAGTGAATGTATAAAATGTTAATGTTATAAATGTCATCTGCAGATTATATTTACTCCCTTAAATATTTCTGATAAAATTCAGTTTACTAATTTAATGTGACATTATAATATATTTCATGACTATTAATTTAATTAAAAATGTTCTTGCAGATAACATTAGATAAAATAAATGTTTTAATTAGATTTAATAAATAAAGCATGTTTTTAATCTAGTCTTTATAAAGTAATCAAAGAAATTATATAATACTATTTTTATATATATTTTAAATAAATAAAAAATATACCAATATTTAAAATTGTATAAATCCTACTGATTGTATAAATCTTACTGATTTTTAATTAAATTTCATATATAATATAAATTTATCAAAAAAAAAATGAAAAAGACTCATAATAAAACAAATATTTTATGAAAAAAAATGCATTTCTTGAATTTATTTGCTTGTAAAACATTTAAAAACACTTAAAAACAATAGGGAGAAGCGCATTTACATATTTTTCATTCTGACACACTAACCTTTTATTTATTTTTTAATGAGATCATTTGAAAAATTATCTCTTAAAGTACTCTAAAAAAATCTCGTAATTATGATTAACAAAGTTAAAAAAAATTATATCAATTAGTTTATGTATTCAAACATCAACAATTTTCCATTTAAATATTGATTTTATAATATCTCGTTTACTGTATTTTTACAAAATATTTATTTATTAATTAATCTGTAAAAGAATATTTCATAAGCACATTAACATTATCACATCAAGAGTTACACTAATTTATTTTGTTTAAATATTCAAAGAAAAAATATAATATTTTGAGTCCATGATAAATTTAAGAATTTTTAATTGAGTCCCACATAAATTTTGGTGGTATATTGAATCTCAATATTTTGAACAATTTTCAATTTAGTCCCTACAATTAAATGTTTCTATTAATGTTGTGATGTGGCAATTATATATAGAGGGTATTTAACAAAAAATATTTTTAACTTTATTATAAATTATTACAATTTGATAATTTTATATTTCCATAATTTCACAATTTCACAATTTTATAATTTTGTAATTTTATATTTTTATAATTATATAATTTTATATTCATATATTTTATAATTTTGTAATTATGAAATTATTTATTTTTATAATTTTGTAATTTTTAAGTTTTGTAATTTTATATTTTTGAATTTTTTGATTTTATAATTTTTTATTTCATAATTTTATAATTACAAATTTTATATTTTTATAATTTTGTATTTTTTGTATTTTTTATCTTTATTTTTATAATTTTAATTAAATTTAAAAATAATTTTCTTTAAATATAGTAGATGTTTAAAAAAGATCTCATCATCATGATTTTTTATAACAAAATATTATGTGACGACTTTTAATAAAGACGACAATACAAGATAACTAGCCATCATAGCTGATAAAAGAAAAAAAAAAAAAAAAAACTAGTCTTCATAACAACAACAGTTAACATTAGGGACTTAATTGATTTTTTTAAAATTTTATTAACTTAATGAATCAAAAAATTTATTAGAAACTCAATTAAAAAATTTTCAAGTTCAAAATATAAATAAGCGAATATTTTATTAGAAAAACTTTAAAGGTTTAAACTATGGAAAAAATTTATTCCAATCCTAGTTAACTGTCATATATTAAAACATATGATAATAAATACTATTGTAAAAATAATATAGTTGACATAGTGTAAATATTTGGATATAAAACTTTCGGTACATAGTAAATCAACGGTTGAGTTCCTCAACTTTAGAAATATTTTAATATAATTTAAAAAATAAATAATTAAAATAAAAATTCTACTCTTATTTATGATTTTGTAGATTTTTAATTTATGGGTTAATGTTTTTTATGATTAATTACTATATTTTTATTATTATTTACTTTTTTGTCTCCCTTTTCTACTTATAAATATCACCTAGGTGCATGGGAAAAGACACAACAATAGACATAACAAAAAACACTAGTTTTCTCAAGAGTGTTCTTCTTTTCTATATTATCTCTTAAAACAGTAGTGTTCATAAGGTTCGGAAATCCTTCGTTGCACTCGATTAATCTGACGGGTTGTTATATTTTGAGAGAAAAACACATATGATTTGAAACACATATGATTGTGTATTTGTATTGCCCTGTATAGTGGAGGCGTTTTATCTCTAATGATAGCATTATATGTGTCTCAACCCAGACTATTTTTACTCCTTACCTTTTATCTATTATTTATTATTGTTATATAAATTATTAAGCCTCTGAGTAATATTAATCTTACTAGTATTATTTGATTAATATTTTTCTAACACTCAACAGTCATATTTCCAATATTTTTTATTTCCTTCAAGGAGTTTAATTTAAATCTTTGCTTTGCTATCCAATTTATTATTAATAAAAAGTAAGTTCTATAGGTTATGCTGTCTGCATGCAAAATTCTCGGGTCAAATAAGGAGAACGGCCACCTTTCCCTCTATGCATGCTTCCATGTTCTAGACACGTAGGTTTCATTTTTATCATAATGTTTTGCGTTTTCTGTTTGTTGAAAATATTAGTATTCAAAAAATTTATATTCACTTTTTTATATATTTATTAATATTTTTATATATAGATTGAGACATTTTAATATCTTGTTTATATATTAGTAATTATTGATAAAAAAAATAAAATAAAAAAGTTATGAATGCGATTAAACAATAAAAAAAATCTACATATCAATGCGGGCATCGGTTAGCCATTTTCTTTGTTACTTTCTGGGTTGAAATTAATGTTGAATGAATTAAAGAGTATGGACAGAGGCAACACAATATTCTCAATTTTTATACTTTTAAAAACTACTTTAATAAATGCATGCTGATTTTGCCAGCTTTAAGATAAAACTTTACAACCAACAAAAAATATATCATAAATCATGTATAAGTATAAGATAAAGAGAGGGTGGAGGCAAGATTCCACTTGTATTAATAGTTGCAAAATACGAAAGATTGAACAAATATTATAACAATTATGTATTTCTGGATGGCACGACTAAACATACTTCCATGTCTGATACATAATTTTATTGGTCATTTGGTAATTAATATTGTTTTTTCTGTTCTTTAAGGTCAAAAACACTTAAATTCTTTATATAGTGTTTGTCTAAGTCTCAATCAATTTACTCAATTCTTTGATATAAGATTTGTTCAACATATGCATTAAGAATCAGAACAGTGAACAAAACACACAACCCAACCCTGGGCACTAGAAGATATACCATTTGGTTTGATTTGGTTAGTTCAACTAGTAAAAATCCATTCCTACAAATCGCAACAACTATATCATGCACTAAGACGTACCCCGAGACAACCATTAAACATAAATCAAATCAATGGAAAGCATAAATATCTAAATATGATTACATAGATGAAAATAGAGTATAGGGAAGTTACTGATCCATTCAATCAATCACAAAAAAGCTCAGTTACTCATGATGAGTAGTATGTTGCAATATAATCTAGCAGTAGATAATTATACCTTTTTCACAATGTGCAACATCTCTCTAGCCTCGTAACAATGTATTCCTAATATACTGTTACCTATTTACTTCACCACTCAATGCTGAAATCCAAGACATAAGGCCTTTATTTATAGAAATTTTCACTAGCGCTCACTTCGAACCTTTCTGCCCTCAACTACAAATGTTTCCTTCTATTTAGAGTTTTCTTCTTTCTTTGTCACCTTAACTATTAAGCGCCATTTTCATGCAGCTTAGGTTGTGCACTACTTTTGACTTTTCTTTTACCGCCTTTGACATCCTTATTAACTGCCTATAGTGTTCATTGTCACTTTCTTATAGCTCAACTGTAAAAAAATCATATTCTAAATCTTTTCAAAATCATCTTTTTAGCGCTCAGTGGAAAATTTTGGGACTCAACTGTATCATCCTTTAATTCCTTGAGACATTGCTGAAAATCAACAAAACTTCTTGAATTTTTTTTATCTTCTTAGTACCTTATTCTGTAATTCTAAGCTAAAGATGTTTGATTCACTCAAAAATATATCAATTGGATGCATTTTAAGTGCCAAAATCATATGTCTAATTAAGTAACCTATACATTTATCAATTAATGAACCAAAGCATATCAGGTCATAGTCTAAAACAAACATTTTAGACTACAATTGATAATTGTAGTCTATAATTTCTAATAGGCTACGTTTATGGAAGGAGTTGTGGTCTATTTATAGCGAAATAGACTATGATGTAGGTCAGTGAGATGCGAAAAAGGGCTCATTGTTTCAATGGCTAGTCATTGCAAAGTTGAGCACAAAAACGAGTCAGTTAAAGGATAAAAACGAAAAGAGGAGAAATAAAACGAAGAACAACAAGGGAAGAAAAATATTCTCTGTTTTGCAGCTGGCCACTACAATGTTGAGCACAAAAACAAGTTGTTAGAGGTTAAAGATGATCAAAGGAGGAAGAAAATGAGAGGGAACCAACATGAACATGGACGTGGGTGCTTCCTGTAAGACCTGAAAATTTTAAATAATTATTTAATAAATGCGGGTAGTGGGAACCTTTATGACATTTAATGCTGGGGTTTATGATGTGGAATAGTACTAGCTCAAGTGGTTGAGAGTACTTAATTATGTGAAAGGACTTGGGTTTGAGTCCTATGTATGCTATTTGTATGTTATTTGAATAATTATTATTTTTAATGATATGCTTGATCATGATGAGTGATTATAAATTTCTAGATGTATAGGAATTATCATGAAACATGAATTAGTTGAATTAATTATGCTTTTGCTTTGAAATTTGATGGTTGTGTGTTCAAACCTTGCCTTAGGAGTAATAAGTTCCTTTTTGGCCAAATTTCTTTTTAGCATGAATGAGTAGGATTAGAAAAACCCTAGCCAGAAGCAAATGGAGAGGGCTCTGAGAAAAGAGAGTGGAGAGGGAATTCACCAAGGATAATAAGTTTGTAATTGGAAGCTAGGAATTCAGGTTAGGGGAGTTGAATCTCGTTATTTTGATGATTAATTATTTAATTGCATAAAGTATGATAAATTGTATATGTTTTCATACTGAAAAACCTCAAATTTCTAGGTTTCTGGAAAATTTCCAAAAACCGCCTGGTGGGCCTTCAAAGTTGTCAGGCGACTCATGTGAAACAAACCTAATTTTTGGGTTTCTATCAGGCGATGCATGAATGTGTGAAATAGGGACTTTTCATGAAAAGACGTTATTTTTCGTGTTTTCGCACAGTAGGAACTATCAAGCGCTGGTTTCATACCGCTAGGCGCCAGGTCCCTAATTTCTGGGCATTAGGCACTACTGATTTTTCTAGTATGCGCAGTTTTCGTGAAACTGTATTTCTCGGTTTGTTAACCATTCGATTTAGGTTAAATTTTAACAAATGATCCATAACATGTTGTTATACACTTTGAACGGTGGATATTTGAATTGGATGTATGTTGCTATAGATATATATGTTACTCATGATTAGTGGTTTGAATTCCCTACAAGTATGATTAGTAATGAATGCTTAAGTATGCTTAAATGTTGGTATAACCTTGATTGGTGAATATATATATATATATATATATATATGTATATATATATATATATATATATATATATATATATATATATATATATATATATATATATATAT
>Ga0209589_1001584_pt1 | contig 37886 bp, 18 predicted proteins | sample CowpeawhiteBW_FD_187525 | JGI IMG/M metagenome (GOLD analysis project Ga0209589, IMG submission 187525) | Root nodule microbial communities of legume samples collected from California USA - Cow pea white BW (SPAdes) (version 2) | ecosystem: Host-associated > Plants > Roots > Nodule | place: USA...
TAAAATAAAATTTTATATATATATATATATATATATATATATATATATAAACTGAATATTATACTTAAGATATAAAATAGTTGTACAATTCATTAATTATAAGGTTAAGTACGTTTTTAGTTTCTGAATTTTGATTTAAAATTAGAATTCATCTCTGTCTAAAATTTTGATTCATTTTTGTTTATAAACTTTAAAAATAAATTAATATAGTCTTTTTAACCCAATTATATTTAATTTTTTTTATGTGTTGTTAAATGTGTTCATGTCGGTATTAGAATTGCTTACACCGTTTGACATATTCTCAATTCAATATTATTGAAAAATGTATTTGACATCTCATAAAAAATTAACATAATTAAATTAAAAAGACCGTGTCTATTTATTTTTAAAATTTAAAAATTAAAATATATTAAAATTTTGAATAAAAATAAATTTTACTTTTAAACGAAAATTAAAAACATATTTAACTCTTGTACAAATTTTATACAAATTTATGAACTTTTATCTCTAAGACGTGCCAATAAATTTTTTGAAGAATACGTGTCAACTGTATAGAAGTTCAGAAGATTCACGTCACATCATGGTAAGTCAGAAATTGTTGATTTCGCAACAAAGAACATTTTTATTGTAGTTATAACGTTTAATGAGTTATAATCTCATACGTTTGAATTCAAAATTCTAAAATCATGTTCGTAATACAAATATTCATTAATACAATTTAATGAATTAATTATGTTATTTTATTTTAGATTAAATATAATATTTATTACTATTAAAAAATTCAATTTGATGAGTAAGAGTGTTGTCAAGTTTTAGAATCATAAGAAACTCGGAAAAACAATAAAAGATCTCGTAAGTCGAAGATAGTAAGTAGACTTATAAAAGTCACGGTTGTAAGAAAAAATTATATCCATAAATGTAAAATTATATGAGAAATGATATTTTTGAAGTGATAATTTTAAAAGTAGTAAAACTTAATTATTTTAATATTAAAAGATTGTGGTATAAATAGTTTTTTATAGATGAGTTTTATTATTTTAAAATTATTGAAATTTTTATAGAGTTTTCTGATTTTTTTTAGAAGTTTTCGTTTTTTGATTGCCTAATTGAAGATCTGAGACTCTATGAGTGATCTTTGCGATGAGTTCTTCAATTTAAACTGATCAGTTCCTCAATTCGTGTAAGTTCAGTTCCAACCATATTTTCTTGGTCTTTTTCTAGTTTTTTTACATGTGAGGCTTCTCTGCTTGCATATGTTCTTTTAATTTTCTATATGAGTCTTTGTTGATCAATGAACCACTCGGCCATCTCTCCTATATAATGATGCCCAGGAACCGATTGAATGGTGAATATTGAATCAATCCTATTTTTCATAAATGCATAAAACCTATTCAAACTATAAAAATACATAGTAAAATGAAAAAAAAAACCTCGAATTGTTGGTACAAAAAAAAGCAGCTAATTCAGTAGCGCGGGCTGCAATAAGAGCTCAGTGTCATTATGTTAATAAAAAATGGCTCGGCGGTATGTTAACAAATTGGTATACTACGAAAACACGACTTCAAAAGTTCAGGGACTTGAGAATGCAACAAAAGATGGGGAGATTCCATAGTTTTCCGAAAAAAGATGCCGCTGTATTGAAGAGACAATTAGCTTAATTGGAAACATATCTTGGCGGCATTAAATATATGAAGGGCTTACTAGATATTGTAATAATCGTCCATCAACAAGAAGAATATACGGCTCTTCGAGAATGTATAACTTTGAAAATTCCAACAATTTGTTTAATTGATACAAATAGTGACCCGGACCTCGTTGATATTTCAATTCCAACTAATAATGATGCTATAACCTCAATTCGATTAATTCTTAACAAATTAGTTTTTGCAATTTGTGATGGTCAGTCTAGATATATACAACTAATTAAAAAAATTGGAAAATTGAATTACAAAATTATTTAATGATTCATCAATTTTGTTCTACTTGTTCCTGGAATAAAAAGAGTTCCATCTGTTCTTTAATAGCGTCCTTTGAAAGGACTTCTGCTTCCTCGGTGAATGTCTTGGTAGAAGATATGATTTCTTTGAATTGAGATTTATTCGCTTTGGGCTTCTATTGAATTGATAAATAGGTTTAATTAGTCCATTTTATTTTTGATAGAATATCTATATCTATCTATATAGATAGATAAGATATTCTCTGAATAATTCAAATCGAACTAATTGGATCATTACAGTAAGTCCTAATCGTTTGTATGATGTTTTTATATATAAATAAAATATCTTGTGTGATTTTAAATAGTTTGGTATTCCAAGAGTTATTTTGACTGTTTTTTACAGAAAAACTTGGTTTCTGTTGAATTTTAGTGTTGAATTTTAGTGTAAATTGTTTATCTTAATAGTTAATTGTAATGTAATGTATTGAATTGATAAGTTATATGTTGAACCGTTTAATATTCAATTTTTATTCGGTCTTAATATAAGGAAAATTTGAATATATATTTTTGAGTGATTGAGTATATGTTTTGAACTCCTCCAACCATTTGAAATCAAAAGTAGTATACGAAAGGTGCATAATTAATCTATTTCACAAGGTCAATTTTTCTCAAATGATTGTTTCTCATACACTGTCACTAAGACGTTATTACAGTGTTATCGAGCACTAGACCATTGATTTGTCATCACCGAGCGTCACTTTTGAATGGGTTTAAGGGACTGAGCGCCTAACGTCACTTCTCCAACATCGAACACCACCCTAATTTTTTGGTCTGTGTCCTCTTGATAAAATAAATATCCCTCCACAATACCACTTGGACCTCACAAAGAACTTTCAACCAATAAATCTACAAATATTTTAAAATTAAATAAAAATTAGAAGGCTATATGTATACTAAACTTTGCCTGGTGCGAGAAGAGAAGAGGACCTTCAAAAACCAATGAAGGAAGCCGGGCCAAGCGGTAGTCTATAGCAGCGGCGACTACCAGATTAAGAAATCAAAGACCCACCTTCCTACCACCCACAGCACCTGCCAAAACAGGACATTGGTGGTGCGGCTATCGCACGTGCAATGCCCAAAAGTGTGAAGCGGCGACGAGAGCATTGCGGTGAAGCTTTGTGGCAGACCGCCGGCGACGAGAGCGGTGTAGTGAAGCTAGGCGACGGAATTGCTTGTGCTGAGACTGATAAATATTATTTTTGATACTTTAGATATTTGATCGGGTGCAGGTTGAGATTTGATAACGTTTGTCTCTATTTTAACCTTTATTGTATCCAAAACTTTGCGGATATGTTCAGATGCAAAAATAATGGCCGTGCAGTACATAGATCTACATGTGATGTTGTCTCCAACTTAACCATACATAGTGCAACCCTAGTGATTAATTGTTAGTTATAAACTCCGTAAACGTTTCTAGTATCTCCACCGAAGAGATCAGAAAAAAAAAAAATAGAATTTCACAAATATTATGTCAACATTCATTAATTTTCTTAAGTAGTAATTTTTCTAACATTGCTCCTTTGATAATGCCAAATAATCTACGCTTTTAAACTATTTCAACCTCAAATCCATAACATAAGTACTATCACTTTAAAACTCAGTAATTCTTCCATGAGCATCATTAATCTTAGCCCAGATTTCTTTATTTATTTTAACCGTTTGCTGAACAGAATCTAGCCTTGCAAACAATATCAAACGCACAAGTATAATAAAACAAGAGTTGCAGCAAAATTCCAACGCAACAGAGACTACAATTTGTTCATGGGCAGTTCAATACAACAATATTTCGTATATAGGTCTTTCTCTTCAATATTTGGTCATCAAGAGTTGTTTTGTATAAACAATAACAGAGAAGAACTCCCGAAATTATCAATTCAGCACCCAATGGCTGAACTTTGTTAATTTGAAGTTATCCTTTCAAGTTCGCCGCTAACATCTAAAAGAATGAACATAATCTTCAACTGCCACTGATCCTCTTCAGATAAATTGTATGAGTTCCCACATAAGGGATGTGTTTGTGATTGGTCAATCAAGCCAAGGAGCATACCTTCTCTGAAAATGGACACGTTAATTTGACATTGTGAAAAACAAAAATAAATTTGATTTTAGTTTGATCAAACATACATCAATTTTTCTTTTTCTAAATGAGAATGCTAGCAACACGGAACACACCTTATCTTATCGGTTAAAATTTCTCGAAAATCACAAATTTGTGGATATCGGGTATTATTTAATAATTCTCTCATGATTTTGTTGTTTTTAACAAATTTTAGTCAATAGTAGATCGTGTTAAGAGAACTGTGTTGCTAGCACCCGTTTTTCTAGATTTTATTTTGTCCAAATATATTTTCGTTTTCAACAAATTCAAGTTCAAAGAAAACATAGTTAAGAAACCTTGAAGGAAACACACACCCACTTCTCCAACCTTTCCCACAGTTAAGTGCAAGAAAACAACCAGTACAAAACACAAGAACTGGGATTTCACCTTGTCTGATACTACTGCAGCAAAGTCGACTGTCATCAATGTAAGTTGCTTGGATTCCCATCATCCATGATCCCAAAGATGTATCATCAAAGGCATAGGTCTTCAAAGACGCACTACATTTTTTTTGGATAAAGCAAAGAATATTTATCAGATGGGCCAAATTGGTTTATATTGCTTTTGGAATAATTACAAAAACACCTTATTTTTACTGTCTTCAGTTTTCAAGTATTTGTACTGGTAATGGTAAAAACAAGATTTTGCAATTATATACAGATACAAATTCATAAAAAATAGGAAATGTAGTGAAAAGTAACAACCAGGTGGCCCTTGTGTAATTATTACATACAGATACAGATTCATAAAAAACAGGAAATGAAGTGAAAAGTAACAACCAGGTAGCCCTTGTGTAATTATTACTGAAAACATAATAGCTGAAATTAAAAAGAAAAACAAATGTATAGTAAGCGTCCTCGAGGAGAAACCATGTATAAGAAAAACCCAGAAAGAAAGCTACAAAAATTGCACAAACATATCGACCTTCTAAAGAACATCATACATATAAATGGAGACATTTTTTTCCCAGTAGGTGAGTCTCACCCCCCAACCTAGGTCTTAGGATGTGCTTGTGTGAGTCTGAAAAACAGAAAAAGGAATGGGATGGAAAAGTTACAGATCTACAGTATTATTTGGTATAGGACAAAAAATAGCTTGTAAATTAATTTTATGCCAAACTTTGCAAGGTGGAAAGACTAGCACTCAGCTGTCAAGTTTCAACTGCCCTCATTTTTGCTGTAACCAGAAGATATGAAGTAACTTCATATTTGCTGATAGATGGAAAGGTATGGAGCTGGATTATCTGGATTAACTTTCAATGGTCATAATGAAGGAACATCTATCAAGAGTTTTGAAAATAGACCAGCTAAACATAACAAAGATAAAAATAATTAACTAGATTTGGTATTTGGATTCAGCCAAAAAAATTGGAATTCAAAATATAAGTATATATAGTACATCTTTGCCAATAGAACTTTTTAGTGTCTAGTGTAGCTTCTTTAGCTAAAATACCAGACAAGGAGCATGCTTCTATACTACAATCACTTAACATCCAAAGCCTCCTCTTTAAGGGTATCAGAAGCGTGCATTGCCAGCCTAAATACTGAATGAAGGAACCCATACCAGAATCAAAGCTTCCTAATTCAGTTTCTAAGGTTCCTAGTGCATACACACGATATTGAGAACTAACCTGTTTATATTAATGTACTGTGCCAAATTCTTTGAAATTATAACAAGTGAACCAGCTGCATGTCGGAAATACCTGAAGAAAAAATAACTAAATTGTGATTCATTTCATACTAGCAAAATTAAAACAGTTCAATATGGAGATCAAAACTACTGAAAAGCCACACTACTGAAATAAAAACATAATTATTATAACGGCTAATATCTATTAGTTAAGGGGCATTTGACAGATCAAAGAAATCTACCATCTAAAATATCTAAAGTACTCTTGTTATCTAGTGATAGAAAAGCAGCCCTTGTAAAATTAGCAGAACATTGTCATCCATAGATCTACTATGATATAAAGACTATAATTTATCATTGCTTTTGCATGAGAACTAGTTTTACTGAGCAATATTGAATACAGTGATAAAGAAGGTAAAAGAAAATAAGGGAAAACAGAAAAAAATTAAAGTATTCTGTCCTATCCATTTGAATTGGAGTGAATGTCAAAAAGATTAACAAGAACTGATAACAATCCATTAGATTATAGATGGCTTACATCCAGTTTCTCACATCACTACTAATGACATGTTTGTAAGAAACAAGTAAAGCAAAGACCACACAATTCCACAAATGAATGGTTATAATATATACACTGACAATTATCAATTGCAGATCACAGTTTCCATTATTTAGCAATATGTGATTGAAATAGTTCATCTAATAATCATTACAAGTCATATGTTTCAACAATCCAACATTTGGCAGAGATAAAAGATGTTTAATATGCCCAAGTCAAATAATTGTTCCCTCAATGTTCGCGAGTATTGATGTTATGCTGTCGTATATTGTGAAGATCACTCACTTGCTCATTCAAAGATACAACGAGAAAAAAAAAATGGCTTCAACTTTCAAGAAAATGAAACTGAAGATCATTCCAGTATAAAAAAAAGGTATATATTACACTTACGACTTTTCATCGCCAAACTTCCACCAATCAGGTTCATACCATGGCTTTCCGCTGAAAAATGCTCAAAAATAAGATGCCTGTTAGTTGAATAAAAAAACTCAACCACAAGATTTAACATGTGACAATTTATTTAAACATATAATATTCAACTTGGATGCACAAGAAAATAACAAGCAACAAATATTATTGCGAGTAGGAAAATTAGATAGATAAAAAATTCAAAGCCAACTGAGCTATCAGAAATTAGCATAAGCGAAAAAAGGCATCCACATCTGATGGCTAACTCTAACTTGCAGATAAACACACTGCTACAATAGTCAACATAAGATAGATAATAAGGAAGAAGCTTTAAAAAGTTCTATTAAAAAACATGGACAGTGTCAAACAGCTTTCAGCATGATTTCAACCATCTATACCACATAAACAGTCCAATATACCCACAAATCAATTATCATAAACAGATAAACTATCCCAATAAACTCAGATAAAGAAAGTACTCTTCTGATATCACATCTCCTGATTTCATGCATCCAATATATGCCCCATCCTGGCCACGGCGATGATCAAGAAGTTCAATTAAACCCTCTGCTAGACCAGTGAACAGAGTTAAGAATGTATCAGTTTCACATCTAGGGAAATGCAGGTTTTCAACAAAATCTCAAAAATAAGAATATGCAATCCTTACCCAGATCAATATCAATGCTGTCATCAACTTTCACGTAAAAATCAGCATCCCAGTTCTGAACTGCAGTGCTAAAGAAAGTTTTTACTTTCTTAGGCAACTCTTCTTGAGCTTCCTCATGACCTTCCTGATAGAATAAAAACAAATGGTCAAGATATACACTTAGCTTGTTTATCAAGGTTTAATTAAAAGGAAGTATGTTCAAATGAGTATTGATATCAATATATTTTAAATAAAAAGAATGAATAAGCACAATGGTCTAATTTTACCAAACCCCCTGGTCCTTAATAAAGAGTTTGTTGAACCAAAAATGGCAGTTTATACTTGACACGCATCAATGCTTTTGAGGTTACCAAGGTACAAAAGTATTTAAGAAAACTCTAAACTCTGAATATTAGGACAATATTGTCATAGTGCAATTACTTGTACATTGAATTTGGGCAAATAGCTTAAATGCATGTTTAACAAGCATACCAGATTAAAGCATTATATACTGAAATAAGCTAAGAAAAAGAAGTTAAAGAAAGGTTACAAGCTACTTTTCAAATAAGCACTGTATGAACTCTTCCAATTGCACCCATAAAACCATAAGGCATTTATAATAAATCAAATTTAAGATAATTAAGTACTTCCTGTTCACTGACATTATCCAAGGTAAGAGATAAAACTTATTCAAATTACAATAAACTATCTCGCTTACTAGAATCAGGAAATCCTTTGTTGAGCTATTTTCCGCATCAATATTGCGATCTAAGCTATCACCACGATTAGCACTGTCAATAACAAAGTATTAACTCATTTTGAACCCTGGATCTTTTTATCATGGAGTACTAGATTAGGGAAATAAAGAAGATAAAAAACAATTGTAGCTTAAAAGGAAATCATGTACAATAATAACTAATAAGGATAAGAAAGTGGAGAAACCTCCGACCAATAACAAATCGAATGACCACTCCTCTTTCTTCAAGTTTTTTCAAGGCGTCACCTGTCAGAAAAGTGAAGATAAGATGTTAATTGACTAAGTAATATAGAATTGAACCAGTAGGTAACCAAACATCTTCAAAATAATCAACTGTTTACATTCTCGTAACTCAGAAAACATAAGCAATATATCAAATTTGTTATGTAACTTACCAAACCAAAAAGATCATGAAAATGTTAATGGTTAAAACTTACAAACTCAACAGATGTTCCCTAAATATGAACAAAATATTATCAAGGCTTTTAACACTATGTGATGAACCATAGTTTTAACATTTTTCTACAGAAAATAATAAAATTAATCCTTGGAAAACAAAGGAAGAAAACTAGAAATTCTAAAATCACGAAAATAGCAATAAACCATCAATTTATAGATTGAAACCAATCTTCAAAAAAACTTTGATAGAACAAACTAACTGAATAAAATAGAATAAAAGAAAGCAATGTCCAAATCAAAACCCAAATTCAAACTGGGTGCGCCAAAATCACTGTCAAATTCAAATGAGAAAAAAAAAATGCTTCATCAACCAAATATCAAGCTCACTACTTTTTACAAAAAGAAACCACCAAAACTCAGTTTGCATCACAGCCAATGAAGTTGATCCCAGTGAAGACAAAGCAAAAGAGCATAGAGCCTTATGTCAACTGGCACCAAATCCCTCTGAGCCAGGATCAGTTCCTACAAAGACTCTACCTTACCCTACCCACCTCCTAACTTAGCATTATCTTACACCTTCATAAAATAAAATAAAATAAAATAAAAAATCATTGAAACGACTCAAGCGCGTATTAGAGAATTTCTATGACCAAAATAAAAAACAGACCTCTGGGCATCCAAGACCCCCTGAAGACATTTCTCTTCAACCGACTTCCAAATCCAGTATACACACCAATAACAGCAAGAAGCCTACGATCAGAAGAGCCACTTTTCTGGCCCTGCCCCTTCAGATACCCTTGGCTCTTAGCCAATGTCAATTCCATCTCAGCTTCCACGATCCTCCTCTCCAGATCCCTATAAAGCAACACACAGACATTAATTCCAGTTCCACGATCCATCCCCACCAATATCACCCAAACAACACATCATTGAAAGAACAAAACTAAAATTAAAAAAAAAAAAATAGAAAGAACAACTTACCTGCATCCTAGCACCATTAATTTATCTTCCACTGTAAGAACCTTAGGCCTCTAGTAACCAAAAAAAGAAGAAAAAACAAGACAATAAAATACGTTTGTAGACTAGAAATGCATTATTGTAATATAAAGCAATAATAATATCAGAGAAAAATTCAAAAAAAAAAAAAAAAACCTGAGCTGAATTCTTCTTTAAAAGACTGGCAAGTAAATTTCGGTTCTCTGCGTCTTGCCATAACCTAACAATTCCAAAAGCAACTATCACGCACAGCTGTGCTTATTTAATCCATATCAGTAAAATCTTTAGCTTATAAAAACGATAAAAAAAAAACCAAAAACATGGAGCAAAACCGTTAAGTTTGAACTGAAGAGCATAATTACGTTGCGAATCACACATCAATGCGTAACTAAGCGACAAGATTAGATTAATTCGATGGATCCAAACGCGATTCGGAGAAACGATTCGAAAAAAACAAAGGAGAATTAATGAATGAACCGCGTGAGCGCGTACGTACCTGCCAGCGACGTAAAGCCAGGCTACGCAAGAGAAGAAGGCCATGACGAGGGAGGATTTGGAGGCCGGAACGGGCTTCGATCTCCCTCCGCCGCCGCGCTTCGTCGTCGGTAACGTATCCATCTCCGACCAACGCTCGCGAACCGGTAGTGATGCGAATAATCGCAATCGCAGTTCGCAACTCGATCACTGCTCAATCACAGTGATAAGAGACAAGGACTCTGTTTTGGATTAAGTTTTCATTTCTTCTGCAAGTGTAATTTGTAACCGATATATAAATTTATATAACTATATATAATTGTTACTGAGTTTTACTTTGGTAACTTCCACTTTAGATTAGAGTTCAAATTCCCAGATTTTTTTCAACTTTCTTTTATTTCTTATTTCAACATCCCTTGTTCTTGAAAGGTGTTGTTTGGCAAGATGATATCTAAGAATTATATTGAATGCTATTTTTTAAAAATTATTATAAAAATAGTGACGGATCTTCACCGATAATATTGGAAAAGTCAAAATAATATACTTAAAATTTAAAATTTATATATTTAATTATTGTCATTAACACAATAAAAATAAATAAATAATTTAGTATAACTGTGTATCTATAAAAGAAATCACATATATACAAAGAATTGTCTTTCATTTTTTAGATCTTTGAACTCGTCGATAATTGAGTCAAAACTAAAATTTTCAACTATTTCTTTTTTAATGTAAATATAAACATGTTCCAAAGAATTAATATAAAATATGTTTCTCTAATCGAATAATATGATCATTTGTATTATGATTCAGGATACATAAAGTTAAGATATTGAATTTGTATTGATTTCATCTTCACCAATAACTTTCTTTTTATCACTTTTAAAAAATAAATCTATTTTTTTATTCTTCATCAATATACCTATTTCTTTTTTAAGTTTAAGATTAAAAAATAATTTATCATAATTTAATTAAAAAATAAAATATTAAGAGTTACTAAAAGAAAAAATCAATGACAATATAACCAAAACAAAAATGAATATAAAGCTCATTTGATGAAAAATAATATTAACTATTAAACAAATATTTCACTAGTAATACGAGACAGTTATCTTTTGTCTTCACAAATGAAAGAGAACAAATGATAAATGAAAACAAAAAGAATATGTTTGTATTTAACTTTTTTTTTTCAAAACATAAAGAAAACATGTGAAAGTGTGATATCAATATAATTTGTGGAAAACTTAAAAAATACAATGAAAAAAAAAATATCTTAATAAATATTTTTATTTTTCATTACATTTAATTTTATATTTTGTTATTTATTAATATTGAATGTTATGCCTTAAAAATAAATAAAAAGATATCTCATTTAACTTTTATTAATTTCCAATATATGTTACCTATAATAAAAAAATTAAAAATAATTAATATATATAATATAATATAAAAAATTAAAAATTGAGGGGAGTATAAAAATATATATCACACATAACAGAAGATATTAAAATAATAGATAAAATATAAGAAATATGAAAAGTCATAAAAAAAATGTAAAGATAATAAATAAATAAAATGGAATGGATAGATTTAACAGAATTAAGCTTTTTAATTAATAAATTTTACATGTAAATAAAAAAATGTATTTTTTTAATGACTGATAGTAAACTACTTATGGAATTCAATGTAAGAAATTTACCGATAAATGGTAAGAAATAAACTAGTTAAACATTCCATCTAGATCAGGAATATTTTGGATTAATAATAAGGACTTATTTCTTTTTAACATGTTTTTAATTGATATTTTTCTTAACCTAAAAATCATGAAAGTTGATTTCATCTTTGTCAACAAAACTTTTTCTGCGTAGAAATTAAAAACCTAGCCTAAGATTTTTTAAATTCTACCATTTAATATTAGAATCTAAAAATTTAGCCCTAGAGTCTACTATTTACAACTTTAATGGCATTGGACTTTGTGGTTATTTTAAACTCTTATTTTGTCTCACTATGCAAAGTTTCTTTTCTACAAAATAAATGAAGTATGATTACATCTAAACTTTTGAAAATATTAATTTTTGAAATTATAAGAACTTTAAATAAAATTGTAAAAACGTGCTATAAATTTAATTTGAATTCATTGTTAAAAAGGTTAAATAAAACTTGATTACGTAAATGTTAATGAGATTGAAGAAAATAATTTTTATTAACGAGGTTAAATAAAATTTTTATTAATGAGATTGAAGAAAATAATTAATGGGGTTAAATAAAATTTTTATTTTCTTTTTCGGTTTTCAATTGGGTTTGTTTTAGTCCTTTATTACATGTGAAAGTGACAAAGAACTAAGTATAAACTTATTAGTTGATGAGTGAAAGTGATTTTATTAGTACGACCATCATGAATGGTGATGACATCTTCTCAACAACCATTTTCTAGCAAGTGTATTGGTGTGTAGTAGTATTAACAAGTGTTGTATTCATAGAGATTTAACGAATATATTGATAGTTAATTTTTGAGTTTTTGGATTATGATAAAGAGTATATGTAAATATAGATAGTAGTAATTATGTAGGTTGGATGGAGTAAGGGCTATGACTTGATTTAGTTGCATCTTCTTCTACTACACCACTACCATCTTGTTTACTTAATATGCAAATCGTTCAATGTCCTAGGAGTACTCTTTCTATGTAGATCTAGGCCCATTCATGCAGCCTAGAACCTAAGGACTTCAAACCCAATGTAATTCTTCCACTCCTGATTGAATGAATCCTTGTTTTAATGTGCAAGACTCTTTCATAATTGAACCACAGTTTGAGACCATTCTTCTAACTTAATCCAAACCAGTAATATAAGATGAGTTGTCAATTCATCATTAAGTATCAATCAAACCACAAACTATTGAATGAAAGCATAGATAAATACCCAAGAAGTATAAGTATATAGAATCATAATTGAATACAGCAAACCTGAACACGAGAGAGTTCAGCTACTAAAAGAGTATTGCAATACAATTTCAGCAACATCTAGACATAGATTTCACAATAAGAACATCTCTCCCATGCCTTACAGACCCTTTTCTACGCTATTGCTAAATTTCTAATTCTTTAGTCAATGGCTATAATGAAGACATGAGGTCTTTATTTATAGGAATTTTTGGACGGTGTTCAGTCCAACTTTTGGCACTCAACCACATGGGTTTCTTCACAAGTGGGTTTCTCTCTCAACTCAGCCCCTTGTCATGGTGCTTAGCACTTGACCTTTCCTTCTTAAAAGGGTTTTCTTGACTGCTCAACCTCATGGATTAGTGCTTCAAATTTCCTTGCAGAAGGTTTCTTCATGTGGCTCAACCAGAAAGTCAAAATATGTTTTATTATCTTTTCTACTTTTATGGCTCAACACCAATGACTATGGCTCAGATGCATACTTGTCATTTTCTCTAATATTCACTTTAAGATAGCAAAATATCATTACAATTCATAAAACTCCAATTCTCACTACATCATTTTGTATCTTAAGCTAAGGAAGTTTGTTTTATACTTAAATAGAACAATTTGATACATGATAAGTGTCAATTTCAATTAGAAACTTATTCTTAACACTTATAATATAGTGTTTTTATCAAACTGTCACAATCATTCTAACAAAATATGATAATCTTCCATAGCTTACTATATCACATAGAAAGCTTCATTTTCATTTGATAATTCTCAAGCATATACCAATCCTCATTAATCCAATGAAATTTATAAGGTTTTGGATGAACAAATTGTTTGAGATTGAATATTTACACCAACCTAGTACTACAGTAGTTGTAGTGTGATACATTATCCATAATGAGAGAATAATACACCTTAAAAATTTGACATTTGGTTTGAACAATGTTTTTTCTTTGGGATGTACTAGGATGATAGGGAATGGTCATCCCATGTGCAGGGATAAACAACTTCAACATAAAGATCCTTTCGAATTAGTTTTTCTTCTTCCTCAAAGGAAGAAGTAGATTTGGTCTCATCTTGAATGTTATACAAGTCTTTTCCCCTTAAGGGTATGACTCGTTTGTTGGGGACTCAAAAGACTTGTGGCCTTTAACTAGACACTTGAAAATTTTGATCTTATTGGTACGAGTGTAGGTAGAAATTGCTTTTCTTTGTTTTCCTTTATCCTTAATTTTCTTAAGGTTCTTGGGAGGATTCTCCTTGGTTTCTCTTAAGAGCTAATTTCCTCCATTGGGTCTTTCCTGTTGGGATAAGAACTAGAGTGAGCATAGTCTTTCTTGAAAGAAGGTTTTCTCAAATTTTGTTGTTTTACCTTAATACAAAGTCGTACCAAATCATTTAAATCTTTGTAAGGTAAAAAATCAACTTTATCTCTTGTGTCAATGTTCAAACCACTAATGAACCTAGCAATGGTGATATCTTCTTCTTCCCTTATCTTATATCTCATCATGTAAAGCTTAATCTTTTGCCTATATTTTTCTACACTCATGTGTTTCTTTGGAGCCTTTGGGGCTTGTCCATCAGTTCCCTATAATAGTAGGAAGGAATATAGGCAAAAGTTATTCCAATACTGGAGTGAAGGATCATTATGGAGATGCTTGTATCTCATTAGGGAAGTCCACTAGTACATGGCATATCCCTGGAAGATAAGGGTAACTAGAGGTACCTTTCTTTCCCTACTAAGTTGGTGGTAAGCAAAAAGTTATTCCACCTTCATTTCCCATGGAAATAAGTCTACCCTAGCCTCCCTAGGTGTGTGTGTGTGTTCTTTTCTATTCCTACGAGGAAGAGGCTGATAGAACTCATTAAGCCTCATGTTGTCCTCCTCATACTATGGTTCCCCATATTTAGAGCCTCAACTAGAACACCTCTAACTTTTGTTCATTTTTATCTTATTTTGAACTTTTTCTTCGTTTTGTTTTATTAACCTAAGTTCCTCCTCTAGAATAGTGAGTTGGGCTTCTCTTTCAACTCTTTCCTTTTCTTTTGTAGAGTCTTTTGCTTTCTCCACAACTTGGGTGATTTAAGCTCATGAGCAATATGATTTAAACTTTTTAGTGAAGAGCTAAAATCATTGTCATTGTGTGAGAATGATGTCGGTGCAAGGTGGCTCTATAAGGGGGGATGAATAAAGTCTATAGACATTCTATAATTTTTTTACGCAGACATAATATAGGCAAACTAAAAAGTACCATAGAGAATAATGCACACAATAATTTATATTCATTCACCTCTTTCATTGAGGCTATGTCTAGTCACTTAAGCAACTTGCTTAAAAAGTTCCATTAATCAAATTCCTTGGCTAATACTCTCCAGGCAATAACGAGTATCAACCTCTCTAGGTATCATAAGCATCATCCTTTCTAGGTATCCTTCTCAATCTCCCCCTGAGATCAAGAATTTTCAATTTCAATAACAATAACAATAACAACAACAATTTCTCATGTACCAGAGTACACTAAAGCTCATAGGGCATACTTCACAGTGTGAAGAATATTACAATGGTTAAGACACAACCCAATCTTACTGAACAAATTAATTTGACTATATGGTCATAAAGTATATAGATTTGACAATTTTGCAACACTTTGGTATTTCTCTCATATTCTTCTTATCTTATTCATCTTGTCTTGGTATTTATAATCATTGATGCTTATTCAATTGAGTTTATTCTTCATATCTTCAAATATCTTTTTGTTACTTCATTTGGATGTACTTGATATGATAATCAAAGTGTATTGTTTTTGTGAATTATCAGTTATTTCCTTATCTGCCATTCAATAATTTGAATTTCAGACTTCATACTATTGCGGCTTCAATCATTTGGAGATTCTCTTATATTCAATCAAAGAGGATTTCCTTATATATATATATATATATATATATATATATATATATATATATTCAATCATCTTTGATATTCTTCAAATATATTTTCAATCAATATTGAGCCTTGCTTCACAATCCTTTTAATTAGATAATCTCTTGATTAATATGATCATTAATTTTAATATTTAGATTTCTTTGATCAATTTAGATATGATCTTTGTATCACCTGGTGAATTGTTAGTTCCTTTTCACGCCATTTGATGATCTGAACTTGACTCGCCTAATGTGTGCCTTGACTTTACTCATCTAGTCATTCTTCCATTTGAGTCATCTAATGGAAGTACTCATTTAGTAGCGATATTCAACATTCAACTTCATGTGTTGACTTTGACTCGTCTTATGCTAATACTCATCTAGTACCTTGTTGTGTTTGCATTGTTCGTCTAACACTTTCCTTTGACTCGTCGACTACTTGTAGGAGTCTAGTGCCTTACAATATAATGTTTACTCGTCTATTCAACATATTCCATTACTGAGTTCAACTGAGTCTACACTATTTGAGTCGCTTGGTAGCATGGTCATCTAATAGCCTTAGTTGCTTGGTCCAGCTTGTGACTCGTCTAGTTAACACTTTTGACTAAGCTCATCTAACCTTCACTTTCTTTTATGTTTACTTTAGTCTTCAAGTATTATATGTTCTATACTGATTGTGCTTTTGCTATACTTTGTTTAAATTCATTGAATACACATTATTTGTACAAAGTCATATGTTCTTAGTGAAGAACATTGGGCATCTACTGGTTATATATAAGAGTCTAATGATGTCTTTAACTTAGCTACCTTTTCCTATGTCTAGTGCTTGTCTAAGTATATTGTATCATCCTTAGATATATTGGGTAATTATCTTATAGACTTAACTTTCTTGTTTCATTACTAGGAACTTACAAATGATCTAATTCACTTAAAAAAAAACATGTAAATAGCGACAATTAATTTTGTATTTTGCGTCGTTTTTAACCGTCGTATTTTACTAGAGCTACAATTTCCAAAAATGTCGTAATTCTTGCCGTCACAAAGTATAATATGACGATTTTAGATGAATCGTCGCAATAGCCATCATTTTATACTATGTATACAATGACATTTTGAAAAGGTAAACAACGTCACTTATAACTTAAGTAATATTTTTACTAATATACAAATTTAATAAAAAAAATGATACTTAGAACTCACATTATTATCATTATATTATAACATTTTTAATTATCACTATTATAATTAATTCTCAGATAAATTATGTCATTATCAAGTGTTTTAATTTAATATTTAATTATTTATTATGTTTCAACAACATTTATATTTTCATAATTCAATAAAATTAATTTTTGATGATAATTTAAAGTATATAAAAAATTATAACACTAAAAAAAGAAATTAACAAACAAATTGGATACTAATGTAAAGTATATCTTACTAATAAATGGATAAACCTCATTCTTAATTTATGTAAATGTAAAAAAAAAAAAACACATCAAATCTCTTTATAAAGTGATCTTCATAAAGCTTAAAGCTTCTAAACTCTTGAAAGACGTTCCAAATCAACTTGAAGGACATATTGCTAAGGAGCAAGTAATTGACACATGAAGGCTCCATCTTAATCTGATGCTTTCTTCAAAAGGTAATGGAAGTTTCTTGGAGTAACTTTCCGAAAGTTTAAAGTACAAAACAATGCTCATTCCTTCACCATCAGTTTCTCCTAAAAAAGTGTACCAATATATAGTGGAACCTAAATTCTGTAAAAGAAAAAAGTATAAGAATATGCAGCAACAATTTTATATTAATGAAAGAGTTTAATGTAGTGAGATGTACACTTTCAATTAAATCCACATTAAGATGTACCCTTAGTTCAAGCTTAAGCTTTGCTGCATTCCTTAGTACCTCATTTATATGTATATAAGTTCTTAACTAAAATATTGAAACCATGTGAAAAAAAAAATAGAAATGAAGCAATAAATAACAATAAATCCATACTTACAAAATAGCAACTTTGTAAGATTGTTTATACTTAAAGGGATGAGAAGTGTTCCCACCCATGGAAATACTTTGACTAGTCTTAGATTTTTTATTGGATTCGAAGAAACCTCATAAAAGGTGTTGCATTAAGCAAAATGACACTTTTACTAAATGAGGCTTACAAGCTACAAAATACAATGTAACCAATCCTCTTAGTGAGTTGTCCACGAAATAGACTAGTATATGAAACATTTAAATAATGATTGTTCACGACTTTCTTATTAGCAATCTAGCATATGAACCACATTTTTGCAACATAATAATTCAATGGTAGTGGCAATATTTGTATTGTCATGCCAGTATTGGTGCGACCTCATAACAACTCTAGATATTGGAGGATGACCAAATGGTGCATCCTCGTAACAAAAGGGGCACAAGAAATATCACAATAACAATAAAGCAAATAGTGTCTTGGTAAAACAAACTAGACTCAAATAGCTAAAAAAGGAATATTAACAAACAATTCATGTGTGGATGATCACTACTCGTTTCCTTCTCTCCTTCTTCATCCTTCTTCAATTTACCACCTTTGTATCTTCTTCCAACCAAAATCTGATTTAGAAGAATAGAAGAAATATTTGATTATAAAGAAAGAAGAAGAAAAAAAAAACAAAACCCCACAAAAAAGGAATAAAGAGATAGAGAGACGGGAACCTCCAAAATGCGGCCGCTCCTCGACATTGGCTTTACAGGTGTGGGTGAGTTGCTTCTCTTCCAAAGGAGTCCTACAAAGTCATGCTTCTCACAATCTCCATCACAATGCATTGCCTATCTATCTGACTCTGTTCCTTTGATTCCAAATCACGTTTTGTAGTGATAATCTATGAAAACCCCAAATCAATTACCAAATTTTCAAGAGTAAAACCCTAAATGGTTTCCCACTTTTCTTAACAATGAAACCCTAAATATATTCTCGTTCCCTACCATTCTACTACAAAATAAAAAGGAAAGATGAAAACTACCTGCAATGCACGCTCAACAGAGAGGAAGGTGCAATGAAGCTAAACTTTGGAGATGAACATAGAAGTTGAATGATAGTGTTGGAGAGATTTCATATACCTAAAACTGGAAGAGGAATTTTTCTTGTGCGTGGGCGAAGAAGAGGAAGGTGTGTGTCGCGTGGAAGAAGATATGGCGACGACCTTAGTGACGAGCGACATTGTGTCCGCCTTGGTACTGGTGTACACTATGCGGATTGAAGATGAAAATGAAAAAAAAAAAACCTTTGAATGTTCTCTTTTGGAGAAGATGAAGGTAAATGAATCTAGGGTTTGGTCTGATTCAATGTTTAGTAGAAGGGGGAAAATGAAATTTCGAAACGAGAGTAAGAGTGGAAGGCCAAAAGATTGAAGTTTGGATTTAAAATTTAAGGGATAGTAAAAATTGTTTATAATATTTATTTAAAATATGACAATTAAAATTGTCGTATGTTGCATGTAAAATATGACAGTTAAAGTCGTCATATTTTATATGTAAAATATGACAGTTCAAAAATTATCGTATTATTATGTAAAAAGTGACGATTTTAAATAACTGTCATATTAAAATCGTCACAATTTACATGATTTAAAATTGAAATACAAAAGCATATAACAAATCATAGTGTTTACAAATTCAACTTGTAAACTGCTTTAAGAAAAATGGCTAGACAAGAGAATTCATGACATGAAAGAACTACACATGACTTCTAAGCCATAACTTATGGATCATAAAATAACGAAAGACTTAAAATAAAGCAATTGTACCGAATAGAATGACCAAAGACTCAATAAAATGCAAAATCATACATCATTTATGATATATGAATTCTAAAAGCACACAAAGATGTTCAAGATGAAACAAATGAATATGAACCAAATTTACAAACAATTAAGCACAATTAATTAGAGACAACACTTTAGGACAAGTAAAGGAAGGTAAGAACAAGACGGAATTGGATGAAGAATACTTAGTTCTTGAAGAACGAGATCTTTGAATACCAAATTTCGCCATGGTTGCTGGAAGATGTTAAGTGGAATAAATGGAGATGAGCATAAGCTTGAGGTTGAAGTAAGCTAAGATGAAATGGAAGGGTAGAGGTGTTCTTAGAGAGAGAGAGGTTCAACCAAATTTCTCAAGGAAGAAGGCTAATGGCCTTGAATAGGACAACCTATTTTAAAGTCTTTTTAGTAAGTATATGTAGTTAAAAAAAATTATATCACAACTTAAATTATTCATAATCTAATTTGTAATCTAAAGAATATTCGTTTTAATAAAAGAATTTATATTATATATAATTCTTTATTAATAATATCCTGGATTCAATATTTAAAGTTAAGTTTTTAAATATAAATATTGTGAACGTAAAGTTTTAGAAAAAATATAATTTAAATGATTGTACAAGTCAAAATTTTACTAGTATACCCATTCCAAAATTATAATTAAAATATATGAAATTTTACAAATGACATTTACTTATCTTTGAAATTTGCATTATACCTAAATTTATTAACTACACAGTACAAGAAAATGTAATCAATTTAAAAAAATAATCATTATATTAATTAAGTTAATTATAAAATAAAAGATATTAATATTTAAAATAGTCTTTATTAATAATAAAAAATTATAATCGATTTTGTAAATTAAAGTTTAAATTGGTAACATTAACAACCAATTGTTTTTGTCAATATAGTAACTAATATTTTTAGATTTTTCAGTTAAATAACCCTTCAACAAATAATTTTAACTTTATATTTTACTTATTTTTTCTTTTATTTTTTCCCTTTGTTTATACTAAATGGACAATCTTTTACACTATTTAAGTTAATCCAGATTTCTAACATAATAATTCATAATGTTTTTTGTGAGTAATTTAGTTTTTAGGTGTATATTGCAACTTGGGAGTTATGGGACAAGAGGAAGTTTATTTTAGTTGGAGAAAAAAAAATTATGAGTCAAAATAAATTTTTTGATACTAAAAAGTGAAGAAAGGATAAGAAAAATACTTAAAAAGTAACCAATTAATTGATTATATAATAAAAAAATTAGTGGGTATTTATACCATAACAATAATTTTTATAGTTTTACATTTTTTGTAATAATAACAAGAATAATAAACATTGATAATAAAATTTATTTATTTTCATTCTGATTTTTATGTATTTCTCTTCAACCAAAGGATTTTCATTTTCAGCAATTTATCATCTAATTTTATTTATTATTTTTTTCATTTTATTCTTTTTTCTTTATCAAACATAACAAACCATATTCCTAACATTTATTCCCTTTATTTCTTTCTTCTCTAACAAATATAAAATAATGCAGAACACATATATATTGAATTAAAAGTTTGGTCATTAATTAAAAATGTATAGATTAATTAAATTGAAACATTAATATTTAAGAGAATATGAAAACACATCTTATCCAAAAACCTAGATGAAAAAAGGGTAAAAAGAAAAGATATAGCAAGTATTTTGTAGCATCTGAAACTGATGGTGCAACATCTTATACCTTCCTCATTCATCTTCACTTACAAATAGAAATGACACCTGCAAGAGACAGGGACATATAGTTGATACCTTATTCTTTTCTTAAGTTCTATAATCATCACAATTGTTTTTATCAATCATATATTCATTCTTATGGCTAAATTGGGTTTAATGGGTATTTTCAATGCACAAAAGATATATAAATATTGTAATTTGTTGTTCTAGATTGGGAGTAATTTGTTTGATTTTTTATCCATGTCTCATAGGTGTAAGTTACGGTTTTCCTAATTTTTCTGGGTTTTGGAGTAATTCTTTGAGGAGTTCAGGAATTAAGGTAAAATGAGGTAACTCAATTTTTTAGTTTGAAAAGAAAAAAAAAAACTTTGAATTATAAGATTGAAATTTTAATAAGAAAAAAACCCTAGAAGAGCTACTTGTGATATTGTAATTTGTTTGAGATGTTGTTAACATAAGAAGTGATTGTTCAATGATTGATTTGATTACAATATTGTAACGAGATAATGAAAACTATATTGTCTACTTACAAATTGATTTGATCTTTCCCTGGGTTTATTTGAAAAAATGAGAAATATTTATGTAAAAGAGAATGATTTCTCACATCAAAATTCTTTTTACACCCATTACTATTTATTTCTATTATTTTTTTTCTCTAGAAATATAAAAGTTTGGGATCATTTTACTTTTATAGATTTTTTAAATGATAATTATTGGTATTAAATAACTTTTTTCTTACAAAAAATCTTAGATTATATATACTTTATTTTGTTTATATTATGTCTTCTAGCTTATTATTATTTACAGGCTTAAATATATTATTGATCTCAACTTTTGGAAATTTTGTTCACTTTAATTTTTGTTTTTTCGAAATGTCCAAAAATGTCTTAATTTTTATAAATTGTGGTTAATTTGGTCATTTTTCTAGACGTCGTTTAAATTGTTAACAGAAGATGAATATTGATGGGCACGTATTACTTTGTGGTTTTTTTTTTAATTTTTAATTTTTTTTCAACTTTGTTATTTTTAAAATAATTGTCCACATGTCAAGTCAGTATTGTGACACGTGAGAATGGTACTACTTACCAAACCAGTGTCACTACCACGTGTCAAGTTAAAATTTTTGTTCGTATTAGCGTCTCGTGTCTTATATTCAATTCAATATTAATATTTGTTAATTTTGTTTGATTTAGTTTCAATTTTCATTATTTTTGTTCAATTTTGTCTCGGTTTTGTCTCTCTACAAATTAACCAAATTTAATTTTTGTATAAATATTATACATTATTTTTATTAAAATTCATTTCTTTCATTATTTTTATACCAAACCTAACTATACTTTTGGAAGGAAATTATTAGATTTATGTTTGATTTTTGCTAATGTAAAAAATAAGGTTGGAGTTAGTTTAAAATTAGAAGAAAAATTCTTCATTATTTTTAAAATTAGGAGAAAAATTCTTCATTATAATTTAAATGATAAGGAAAATTCTTCATTATATTTTAAATGATAAGAAAAATTCTTAATTATTTTTAAAATTAGAAGGAAAGTTCTTCATTATTTTTAAAATTAGAAGGAAAATTCTTCATTATTTATAAAATTAGTAGAAAAATTCTTCATTATTTTTATAATTAGAAGAAAAAATCTTCATTACTCTTAAACCATTTCCAAACCTATTTTTTTATTTTTTTACATGTAGCAAACATGAAACATAAATCAAATGATTTCTTTGCAATAATATAATTATGGTTGGTTTAAAAATAATGAAAGAAATATTTAATAAAAATTTCAGTATAACATTTATATAAAAATTAAATTTAGTCACTTTGGAAAGAGACTAAATTGAGACTAAATTGAATAAAATTAACGAAAATTAGGACTGAATTGAATATAAGACACAATACACTGACACGTGGCAATAATACTAACTTAACACGTGACAATAATACTAACTTGACACGTGGTAGTGATACTAGCTTGACATGTGACTGTAACACTGGCTTGACATATAGCAGTGACGCTGTCACATATCATAATATTGACTTGACATGTATACAACTTTTTTAAAATCAAAAAATTTAAAAAATTTAAAAGAATCACAAAGTGACCTATAGTGGCCACTACTCACCTCCTATTAACAAATTAAACAGCACCTAAAAAAATGACTAAATTGACTACAATTTAAAAAAATTAAAACCTTTTTAAATATCTCAAATAAAGAAGACAAAAATGAATAAAATTTACGAAAATTAAGAACAATGATATATTTAAGTCTTCTCGATAGGAGACTTTATAAATCAAAACTAGTAAAAGTTTGTTACTTCTTGACTAATCATGTTCATAATTTGAAATTGAAGTATGTTACAATGTCTGTCAATAAAAGTAAAAATTGAACATATTTGTTTTACTAAGAAAACCTATATATACAATCTACTTGAGCCATTCCCTTTGGATTTTTTTTTTCTTGTTACACATCTTTGAATATCTCTCATTTTCACATGTCATTGATGAATAAACTCTTCTTGTTGCTCTTATTTTCTCTTTCCACTCTCAATAATAAAAACCACCATAACTTTGAAATTTTGTTGTCCAAAAGGCTTCAGTGCATAAATATCCCTTTTTTCTCTACATCACCCGTTACCATAAAAGTGGACACTTTCTTCAACTCCCTTTTTTCTTCACATACTTCTTTATCAAGACCTTTGATGATTTACTTACTTTATTTTAGTTAAATTTTTCCATTTGTGCCTAATGACAAATCTTGGATGTGATTTGCCTGCAAATAAGAAAATCATGATGAATAACTTATTCAGATTACTTTAACAACAAAAGAAGATGAAATTGACATTAACATTCCTTTTGGTTAAAAATATGTTTTTTAATCTCCAAACTATTATAAAAAATTGTGTTTTGTTCATAAAATAAATTACAAAATATCTTGTCTTTGCATTTTATGAAAATTATGTAAGATATTTTCTTAACAAACGATAAATAAAATGTTTTTCATGTGATAAATAAAATTTCACAATGAACTATAATATAATTTCCACATGCCCTTTGTTAAGGAGATGTTTTACACGACTTTCACAAAATACAATTTTTTTTTAGTTTGAGGTGGAAAAACACATCTATCTTTTCTTTCTACATTTCATTATATAAGAAAAGAAAAGTTTATAAAATAAGTCTCGTTTTAAATTTTCAATATTTTTTTTTTCATTTACATTTATATATTAACAATGGACAATAAACAGTATGAATAAATTATTAATAATGATAAGGTTAGAACTTGCACATCATCCAAACAAGATTAGTCCCCTGTTAGACAGAAAATACTCCTTATAGTAATAAAAAAAATCTGTTTAATAACTTTTCTTAGTATATTATAACTATTTATTTTATATTATTCAAAAGTCATGCCCTTTTGATTTCCAATTAGATATCAGTGCATAAATATTTACATAGACAGAATATTAGTGATATTCCCAAGTTTTTGAAGACCTGATTTACTTGCGTAGCCACCATTTAAAATTGCTTCTTTACAACCATGGCTACAAACTCACCTTGAACACTTGTAATTTAAAACACAACCTTCACTCTAGAACCATTTACAGAACTACATGAAAATCACAATTTTGTTACTTTCCTTGAACATGACAAAGCCCTGGATTAAGCCATTGTTTGTTTTTTCAACATTTGAATAACACTCAAGTGTAAGTGGTAGGAGATAACCAACCAAAGAAAGAATCAGTATAGGAAAGAATGTGCTATAATCTCACCTTGTTTATCCTATCTGAAATATTAGCTATCACAAAGCCTACAAATACCTGCAGCTCAATTCCAAAAGCAAATCCTTTAATATGTGAACAACAATGTTGAATGCTTTGATGATTGTATCATCCAAACATGAGTTCATAAACATTACATCATGGTATGAAAAGTGTTTCCTATGTTATGTATGAAAACTCTGTCATGTAATCATAACTATGCAAGGAATTATGGATGTGGAAGACATACTCCATTTGATGGTAAACATCAAAGTTAGATTTGGATGCTCTGCTGGAGCTTTGGTGTTGTCCCTCTACTGTATCTTCAAAATATACTGATGTACACTATTTTTGATATTTTAAAATATATTAAAAACATTTTTAATAGATAAAATCAGTGTATTTTGAAAGCTCAAGCGTAGGAATAGCACCAAAAAACCAGCAGAGAACCTGAACTGCTCAAAGTTGCATATATCTTTAGCCATAACAATACCTGAGCTGAGCCAAAAATGTACAATACTGAATAATGCCGACCATGGAGCAGCATGTCAGCCAACATAGCAAGAGGAATGGTGAGTGACATGCCCAAAGTGGCCACAAGGGGAGTTGTCCACACAACACAGAGTGCCCTGTGTACATAAAATGAACTCTAGTTTAAAACTTTGGATAACTCTGCATGTATGTGTGAATTAGTCAGATTTATTTCATGTACCAGAAGTAGTCTGAGAGAACACTTCCAATAAATCCATTGGCAAGCACCACTTCATCCACTCTAATAGAATGGGGAATAGTAAACTTAGGTTCAACTCCTATAGCTGACAATGGCCAGACTAAGAAAAACATAGAGGGAAATTAGCAATTTAATTTAGAACAGAAATGAATCCAAGTTAAAAATGAGCACATAAAAAGGAGTACATTTATCAATAACTATAGTCTATAGAGTCATTGCTAGTTGAAAAACTTACTAAGCCACCATAGTGCTAGAAGTGTAAACAATCCAATATATCCAAACAGCTTTTGCACATCAATCCGTTCTCCTTCTTCACCAGAAGCTTTTTTAAGAAGAACTGTGAGACATTAAGGTCAAATAACCAAGTCACCATTTGTATAAATTATCTGAGAAATACAGAAGAAAAAAAGAACATGAACAAAAAGCTAAGACATTGCCTAACCTGTAAACAGACCATATGTAATGGCTGAGAGAAGTCCAAAAAGATCTCCAACAACAGTGCGCTGTCCATTGCTGAACACAAATATCAACTGTCAATGCCCAAAAAATAGTATTACAGAGAGCAAGAAGCTGATAATACATGAAAGACAACAAATTGATTCCTTAAAGTTCAGCATATGAGGAAACCAATTTCCTAAGTTTTGCACAGATTTTCTGATTCCTTGGTCTCTATAACATAATGGATGAAACTTACATTAATACACAAATGAAATGGGGAGACATAGATTTCTCAAAAATGTGATACAGGACAAAGAGGGATCATTTATGCTAGAGATATAAAGAAATTCATAAGCTTCCTCCTAACACTGTCCAATGTTCTTTCTGAAAAAAATGGTCAACATGAGCAATGTCCAATGGCCAATGTTCTACTACCTAATGCTAAGTTTTGTTATCAGTTAAAATTGAAAGAAATAATGCATAAAGAAGGTGGTTTTTCTAAAATCAATATGAAAGGCTTACGAAGGACTTGTTAGATCGTCATCTGTAGCCCATGTTTTCCCCAGAGTTGTCATCACAACCCCAGCCATGCTGACCAAGACAGCAACTATTTTTGCTATATTCAAAGTCTCTTGGCCCATAAACACACCAATGAAGAGAGTGAAGAGTCCTGAAGTAGATGACAACACTGTTGTGCTTGCAACACTTGTTCGTGCCAGGGCAGCATTTGATAGATACTGAAAGCAACACAAAAAAGACTTTATCTGGTAAGTGAATTTTGTAAGGTTGAGTTAAACTTTATTCACTGATGGTATCAAAAATTATTAGGATTTATCCTAACGAAGTTTGTTAGACCTGCTCTATCGTTCTTGCAGCCAAATTTAGACATACTAGAAGTTTTGAAATGAGTGTAGGTGTTCATGTATATCATAATAGTAGGGAGCTCATGGACCAGTTAAAAGATATCAATTTTAAGTTAAACTACCTCTGTTAGAAACCAGATAGGTGCAATGTAAAATCCATAAATAGCAATTTCTCTTGTAGTAAGTTGTTTGTTTGCCTTTGAAGCATTAGGATCATTATATTTAGTCACCAATGGCATTGATTCTTCATTCATTGAAAGGTCTGCATCACTATCTTTTCGAGCCATACTCCCCATTTCCACTTCAGTGTTCCTTTGCCCTCCATTGCTCTTGCGAGGAGAGGTAATCCGGACAGAAAACTCATCCCCACCTCTTCCAGTTTTAGAAGATTGTTTTTTATATAACTTATAAAAGCAGTCCTTAATGAAAGCTATTGGGAGGTACACTACCATAAGAGAAGCTCCAAGATATGTCACTGCAAATGGCTGCTTGTAATCTATAAAAATATCCTGTATGTACAGAAAAAAATAACTGAGAAACATTCATGCATACAAAGCTTTTTGGATGAGCTCCAATAAAAAGTTACCCCTTGAGAAGAACCTCAATTTTTAACAGTTTCAACAACAGAAAATTGATCATGTGTTAATAAGGATTCAGAAATAGAAATTCCACAAAACAGAAGTAAATGCACCGACCTTAAAGTAAAAAAAATCTTCAAGCATACTCTTCAATGCATAATATCGTTTTTGATGAACATATTTAAAACACAAGATGACAAAATATAACCGCAATAGTGGTCCCCTCAGAGACACATTATAATGCAGGTCTGCAATTTTAATAAATTCAAAGCCAAGAGGACTGCATGGTTTTAGGCTAGCTATTCTTTGCAATCAAATTATTCTTGTAGATTGACATGTGAAGTTTCAACTTCAAGCAGTGTATCAATGCAAAGGTTGATCTTATGATTTAGGAACCTTCAAAACCAAGGCATATATATTATGCCAACACATCATCCTAAATGATGTAACATCCTAATTATCAAGACAGAAGGTCCTATTTTTACCTTTTTGTTTGAAACACTAATGGACACCTCTGTCGGCAGGGATTTGAACCATGGTTCATCACGTTATAACATTAGACCTAACTCCTATGGTACAGAAGGTTCTATACCTATATACCAGGACAACAACCCTACAATTGTTTCATTACATGGAGCTGGTAGAAAAGATGCCTAAGGAGAAAAGACATAATTTTCATCCAATGGAAAACACAACAACAACAACAAAAATGTTCCCAAAAGGTGGGGGAACGTACACACATAACCACATTTACCAGAAAGCATTCACCCCAGGGTCCAAACAAAATCCATTAAAATTACATGGCTAAAGAAGCTTCAAAAAGGGTATATTTTGAAAGCATAGAATCGGTAAAACTTTACCTGGGTGACTTCAGCAGAGGTGACCCATATGACAACCACAGTAAGTATGAGGAACAACCCTCCCTTGTATCTCCACCCCATAACAAAAAACTATACCCAGATGGAAAAAGCTACAGGAATTGCAGAGATCCACACGCTTCTGCCTCTGCTAGATCCCAGAATCACCCTTCAACGCATCATCACAAGAACAAGCCTCAAACTTGGCTCACAAAAATTGCGTGAGAAGATTGTGCAGGGAGGTTGGATATTCTAACAACGACAGAAAAGGCATAGAAAATGAGTGGAGAAATGAAACAGCATGGAGAGAAAATGAACGTGTCAACGTCAAGTTTTAGTTTATGAGAATTGTCTCAACGCAATTCTCAAACATGTCAACCTTACTCGGTTCACAAACTTGAAAATGCATTTTTTATTTATTGCATTTCCCTTTCTTTCCTACTACTATTTTTCATTCTTGTGCCCACCCTTTCAATTCTGTTTATGCATTCTCGTGTTACAACATGTGCTTTCTTTCTAACCATAAAATTTGGAGTAACACCATTTTTCTATGAACCGAAAAATTTGTATGTATAAATAGAAACTATAATAATTCTCTATTCCTTTAGAAGACAGTGGTTTCCAGCAGTAATTATCATCAATTCTTCATGGATCGGTCGGATTTAATACAATAAAAGTTTAATTAGTTAAATGGGTTCGCAAACATTTTAATTAGTTCAATCTAAATTACCGTCGTTAAACTACCTTACAAAACATCATTAAATTGATAATGTTATGATAAACAACACCACTAAACTGGGTTTGAACAATTGAATATATATATATATATATATATATATATATATATATATAAAAAAAAAACATATAATATATATTATAATAGACTCTTCTTGTATTGATTTAACCAAAATGAACGAATTTAGACATTCTAGTTTGGATTGAATGAATTTGTCTAATTGGCGTAACCAAAGTAAGATTTATGGTGTTTATTCATAAAAGTATATATAAAAGTTGAGGAGTTATACTAGGACGAAAATAAAATTTATAACATTTATGTATAAAAAAGATAAAGTTTTAAAAGCTTAAATATGTTCCCCAATAAATAAGTTTTAAAAGCTTAAATTCAATCTATTTAAGTTGACACATTATAGTGCCTTGCGTAAAAGAAAAAACACTAAAATAATATAATCTTCCCACTGGAATCGCTTTCTTAGTATTTAAATCTCTATTCTTATCCTAACTTAAGTGATTGAAGAATATATTATTTGATTACAAGAAATTGGGATGTGAGTGAAGTGGACTAACCTAAGTTGGACTTGAATTTTCAGAATGATTGTGTTAGTTAATGAGTCACTGAGGTGTTGACAAACCAGCTATCAACAAATTAGTAAACGATTCATCTTACTTCCTTACTTTTTAAATGTCTAAAATTTATTTCTATTTATACCTTATTTATAGTTTTTAAGATAATATTAGTTGTTTTCATTATCATATGTCTATTTTAGGTGAATAGAAAAGTATTGTATTTATTATTTATTTATGCATAAATAATAGTAGGAAACATATAAAAAGATAAGTAAAAAAAAAATAGGATTAGTGCAAATGTTGGAAATGGTAGTTAAGATGGCATTATGTCGTTATCCAAAAGCTTATAGTGACTTAAGATAGAGACAATCATTCGTTTGTGTATGAACCTGGCATGTCCCATTCTTTTTGTTTTTTTTTTCCTTCTTTTAATGTTTCTTCTTATTCACGTGTTCTTTTCTCTTTCTAACTCTTTCCCTTCTATACTTTTTTTTTTTTAATTGCACTTTTTTCATTTTTTCAAGAAGAAATCCCTATCATAACATTTCAACTATTTTGTCCAATCATAGTTGAATTTAGATAGAGTTCATTTTTTCCTGGGATATTTACTTTTAATGTTTGTTTTTGCTAAAAAGTATTTTGAAATTTTGCTGATTTTGTCACTTGGAGAAATAATATTCCCTTAATTAGTTCAACTTTTAATATGTGTAAAAGTGTTGGTACAGTCTACACTTTCATTTATTATTGCCTTGGAAATAATGAATTTTTATATAAGGAGCCTATACTAAAATTTAATCTCATTTAAATAGAATTGCTGGCTCTAGAATTATTGATTGTTCGTATAGTAGTAAGTTATTGATGAGTTAGCATTTTATATTGTCTTCACTAACATAAAAAGTGTCTATAACGTATGATATTTTTGACTTTTGATATCTGTGAAAATACTGACGTCATATTGCATAATGTTAAAAGTAACGTCTAAAATAAAGATTGACGTTACTTAGTATGATGAAATAAAAACCTCACATAGCATGTAAATGATAAAATAAGTGAAAAACTTCTTCGACATCCAATTGATTCTTCATGATGCAAGATGATAGATGAAACATTTCAATAATTTGGTGCAAATGTCAAGAAACTATAAAATTGGGCTAGTTAGGATGGGTTGAATCCTTGTGAGAACTTAAGTAGTAAACACAATTTGTGACCAATTTTTGTTGATCTTTTATAATTTGCTTCCTTGGTTATGTATTAAGATAAAATATAGTATGTTGTCTATGATGATTTCAAAACCGATAACCAAGAGATTTATGATTTGAAGATGTTATGGAAAACTAGAGTAGATGTTTTTGATGCGTATTGCAAATATTATTTTAGATTATTTGCAATGTTATTTTACACAATAAATAATTTTCCAACACATGGTAACTAGAGAAATTATAGTGTGAAAGGTCATATACATGACTTATATATGAAAAAACACTAGTTATACCTAATTGAAACATGGAAAAAAGACCAAGCACACAAGGTATTGACAGTTCCTTATTCATAATCATTCCTATTGTAGATTGAAAAAGACATTTAATGGATGTTAAAAGGATGAAGGTTCACCCCATAATGGTGACAAGTATATGAATAGGTAAAAAACATTAACATCTGTTTAGAAACACGAAAGAAGTCCATTAAGAAGAACATTAGAAATAACGATTAATATTTTTTAATCTTCCTTATCGGTGCAAACTAGATGTTTGACACACTATAAATGTGATACACGTGTAGAAAAATATTTGTGATAGTGTAATTAGAACATTGCTCAACATAAAAGGAAAAATAAATGATAAATTGGAAGCATGTCAAGATTTGGTTGACATGCATTTTAAGTTACATCCATAGTCTATTGGAAAATGCATTTACTTGACTCTAGCTTCACATACTTTACAAAAAATAAAATAAAATAAAAGCTTTTGGGAATGTTTACATGATGTGAAAGTTCTACAAGGGTACTCTTCAAATATTAACAATCTTTGATTAATGCATATTTGAAGTTAGTAGGTTTAAAGTCTCACAATTGTCATGTGTTAATGGAACAACTTTTGCTTGTGGTAATTCACAAAGTCTTACCTTCTTTTATTATGGTTGCAATTAATCGATTATGGTTTTTTTTTTCAATGTCATTTGCTCAAAAGTTAGATGAGCTAGGAAATGAAACTATCACAATCTTGTGTTAATTGGAAATGTATTTTGCACTTATATTATTTTATGTTACATTTGATAATTCATTTAGTGACAAAAATCAGATATCACTACAAGACAATTGTGATTTACCTACAAATAATTATATACAAATTTAGATCGTAGGTAAATTTTTTATTACATATCAGTATGGTTATGTATCTACTTTATGTGACATGAATATATTTTGTCGAGAGATATATAAAAATCTTAAAAGAATATGTTAAGAAGATGGTATCGTTAAAAACATTGCATAAAAAATTATTGAATTTTGTTTGGTATACATATTAAAATATGAATGAATAGGAATTCATAAAACTCAACATGAAATGTGTGGAAAAAACATAATTATATATATATATATATATATATATATATTTATTTATTTATTTGTGTTCTTTCTTTTATATTATTTAATTATTTTATCTTATAATAACTTATTACTTAATGAAATTTTATTATTTTTCAATATTAACTTTTGGGAAACATACATGATGAATAAGATTCATTACTCTTCTTAAGTTTGTTAGCCTAATAAGACTTATTGACTTTCGTAGATGTTTATAAAACATGTTTGATAAACATTACTTTTAGGCGAGTCTTCTAAATCGATTAGGCTAAGAAGTAAATAGAGACCCATAATAAATAAATAGGACAGACTGATGTAGTAAAAACCATTAAATAAACCAATTTAAATTCATCAAAACCTACTTCTTTTTTTTCAAACGTGTTTTCACCAACAATTTGGTAAAGTTTGAATGAGGAGAATTGGGCATGTCATTTACCATTATCGTTCATTCATTCATCTTTTTTCTTTCTTTTCTTACTCATTATGGCAACATAGCATATGTAGTGTTACATGAAAGCAAATTCATTCATAATTGTAAGTAGCTACTTCTTATTTGCTTACTTCTCTTTTAACCTCTATAAACTAGACTTCACTTTTTTCAAACTTCTTACATTATATCTCTTACTAGCCGTTGAATTTTCGTTCATGCTCCTCCCATCCCTCCCTCAAAAAAACTAATAATAACTTTGCTTCCACAAGTTACAAGGAATTTTAGAAAAGAAAAATAAAACAAATAAAATGATTTTTTTTTCATAAGTTTTAATTGCTTTATAAAACTTTTATTGAATACTTTTTCTAGATAATTATTTTTCACTTCTATATGAATTTATTTTGATTTATTATAAAACATTAACTTTAGTTTATTTTCCTTTTTAAAGGTACTTATAAAGTTTGTCCAAACATTTTAGACATCTTTAAAGGTAGTATTGAATCAGAATTTGTGACCAAGATACAAACAAGTCTTTCGGACAAAGCATGATACCCTATAACAAAACAAAAGGACACGCAAACTCGAAGAAAAAAAAAATCATCATTATAAAACCATGAAAATTATTCAGTAGGCTTACTTATTGCAATATATAGATATATGTAAAAACAAAATTGCTTTTAAATTAATATATTTAAACTAAATATAATTTTAATGTATAAATTAATAAAATTTATTTTCTATAAATTAAAAGATAATATAGTATTTTTTTCCTTTTATATATATTCTTATTTTAAGAAAATCTTTGAATAATGACAAATTTTAGTAATAAAAAATAATAAGACACTATAGTGATCAATTTAGGTACTAGTTTATAAATTAAAAATTATTAATAAATAAAATAGTTTCAAAAAATTATTATTGGTTTTTAAATTGGTAACTAAAATAGTTTCTATTATAATTTGGTCTTTAAATTGGTTACTAACATTAGTTACCAAAGTTTTGGTTAACAAATAAACTGGTCATTAATTTAGTCTCTGATTAAAAAATTGATCGTTACAGTAGTATTTAAACATATTTTTTGTCGTTAAATATTTTTATTATTTAATAATTTTTTTATATTGAAAATGCAAAACAATATGAATATCTTTAGTTTCAAAAGAAAAAATGAAAAATATAGTATATGTGATAATAAAATTCTAACGTCCCAATTAAATGGATAAAAATCAATTTAAATAAAATGCCGCATATAACAATATTCAGAGAGTGCGGAAAACTGGAAAATGAAGTACACAGTATCCCAACATAACAAAAAGGGGAAAAGGCCCCACACGACCTAAACAAAGTACAAGGTCTCGTTAAGTGCGAGCAGACTACTACTACTAAACTTCCAAAAGTTATGGGTCCCCAAAGTGAGCCCGATAGACATCCAAGATTCATCAAACCGCAGTGTCTCCATTATTATTACCACTGCTGGAAGTTCTCACATCTGCTCACATCAACAAGGTTGATGATCATCGCAAAGGAGGAAACCACACATGACACAGAAGCAAGCGAAAGGGGTAAGCTAGCGAAGAAGTCATCATATCATACACTCAACATACAATTTAAATAATCAAATATACATAGCAGACATCCACATATGAGGTACCAAACCATATAAAACACCAAGACTTGACTATCCGGATACGCATAATGAGGCACCACCACGTGGCAGTGGAATTATGTCCTAGCAGTGAGGCGTCACCACGAGGCCTTCGCGGAATTACACCCTTACAAGAGGCACCACCACGTGACCTTCGTGGGATTACGTCCTGGCCTTGAGGCACCACCACCTTACCCTTGTGGAATTACGTCCTGGTCTCGAGGCATCACCGTGAACCCTTACCTCGAGGTTCATGGAATTAGGTCCTATCGCTAAGGCACCACCGGGAACTCCCCCTAGAAGGGCCCACATAATTATGTCCATAAGATAAGGCAACACCACGAGCCCCGCTACAAGGGTCATGGAATTATGTCCTACACAAATCTTACTCATACATTATCAATCAATCATGAAGTTCCTGTGCATACCATTAATATGTCATTTAGTATGAGTGATCAACCATCAAATATATCTCATGCCAAGCTCATTTCTAATTCATTTGTTCTCACCCATACATACATAGTACATGCATATCCAGCCCCTTTGTACATAATAAGTCAATGAACCAGCCAATCAAACAACCATCAACATTCATGAAACAAAGCATAGCAAAAACCCAAAAGAGGTCTTGCTCAAGCTGGAGTCCTCGCTTAGGCGAGAAGAGTGCTCTCGCTCAAGTAGCAGACTCTCGCCTAGGCGAGACTACAACAGTGGCTCCTGGAGAATTTCGCGAGCTCTCGCTTAGGCGAGGTTGTCTCGCCTTAGCGAGACAGTTCGTCGCTCAAAACACAGCCCCTCGCCTGGGCGAGCGCTCGAGCAGAAAAATTGGGCGAGTTCCTGTTATTCTTGCTTGGGCGAGATGAGCTCGCCTGGGCGAGTATATCAGTAATCACCACTGAACCACGCGTATTCAATCAGGGACTCGCTCACAACAACACCTAAAGCATTTTCGTACCATCAGAAACAACAAATTATCACCAAAACACGAAACAGGACCAAAGCACACCAAAGAGTGAATCAAAAGCATGAAGTCTAGCTTCCCTTACCTGGAACAAGCTAGTACAAGACTCCCAACCCCGAATTAGCGAGCACATCAGCTACAAGTTTATCTTAATGAACTAGAGATTAGAGAAATAGAGTGGAAACGAGATTAATAAGGGGACCTCATTTGAAACCCTGACAATAAAGCTAGAATGAGGAGAGAACGTTTGGGTGGTTAACTTACTTGGAACAACTGGTCCTTCTAGCTCAACGTAACGGTGAGAGCAAGCCCTAGCAGAGGCGGCAACAGCAACTCAAGGAATGTGGAACTCTGTTTTACACAAATGAGCACAAGGATTAGGGTTTGGGCATATTTAGGTCTGTTTTCCCCCCTCTAGGCCAGCCCTAAGGCTCAATGGTTAGGGGCAACCTTAAGAAAAAGGGCAGCACGAAAAATTGGCCTTACAAAAATCGTGGCAGAGGTTGGCTACGCTTAAGACCTGTGCCACGGCTTGGAAATAAATTCGCTTAATTATTGATTTAATCCTTTAATTTTTTGTTTTGATTTATTTATTATTTTTGGGTTCAATTTAGTTTTTTATTTTTTTTTAAAAAAAGGTTCAATTTGGTTCCTTTATTATTTTTGATTCAATTTAGTTTTCTTTGTAAAATGATTCAATTTTGTCTTTTCTAATTTGAGATCAAATTAGTAATTAAATTTAGTTACAACTTATATATACAAGTTAAAATAAGTTTTTAGAATTTATACACTAAATCACCCCACCTAAGTAAAATTTGAGTATCTAGGTGGAGTGTAAAAAATAAAATAATTTTAGTATTTAGGAGGAGTAATTTGATGTATAAATTATATAAAAAAAATATTTTAACATGTATATATAAGTTATAATTTAGCTTAATTACTAATTTGGTCTTAAACTAGAGAGGACAAAATTATAAAGTTTAAAAAAAAAAGATTAAATTGAAACAAAAAATAATAAGGCAACCAAATTGAATCTTTTTTTAAAAATTGGAGAATTAAATTGAACCCAAAGATAATAAGAGGATCAATATGAACCAAATCAAGAAATTAGAGGACTAAATCATAAGCCAAACAATTTTTTGATACAAATTGTATTTCATACCTTCCTAGCTTGTAGATTTTACAAAGAGTGTGGCATGAGTAACATATTATTTTCTAATTTAGCGTATATAAATATAATTATTTATTGGGTTAAATATATTTTTGATTCCTCCACTTTCTTTGAAAATTGGAATTAGTTTCTATTAGAAACTTTGGTCTAATTTAATCTTTTAAGTTTAAAAAAGCGTGAATTTAGTATTTTTGACCAAATTTTGTTAAGTTTATTTGATGTTTCAAGTGTGATTCATGATAATATTCAAGTTATTGAGTTGTTTACACCGTTTTGATACATTTATCTTAATATATATATATATATATATATATATATATATATATATATATATATATATATATATATATATATATATATAACTTTGAAATGTTACGTCGAGTCGCTCTAACAATAGAATTATTTTGCGCACACTTAAATTTGGGTGACACCGATTCAAGATGTACAACGAAGTATTGGTTTAAAACTTTTAATTTATCCTCATCTAAAATAATTTCTAATTATCTTTAACAAAATTGATAATTATGAGTTTATAGTAGGAAATTAAAAAGAAAAAGTTGTAAATGTTATAAAATACCATTTCAAGAAAGAGATAAAAAAAAGAGAGAAAATAAAATCTGGATATTGTTATTAAAGGCAAGACGTTCTTTGTAGGTACAAAAAAATGGAACCTATATGATACAACGAGTTATAAATATTTAAGTGATCCAAAGATTAAAAGTTACGGATAAAAAATATGAGGAAAATAAAAAACAGACAACCAATAATAATTCATAACATCGACTTTGGATGTTGAAAGATAGGAGCAAGTGTCATGCTAGAAATTTAATAGAAAAAGTTATCTGGAACGCAACCTTAGTGAAGAAAAAATAAAAGATATATATGTATAATATATTATTTTTTCCTTCACAAAAATTATTATAATTAACATAAGTTCAATATTATGAACAATTTGCTCAAAATATATCATGAACAACTTGCTCAAAATATATTGTGAACAACGTGATCAAAAAGTTGTTTTTATAAAGATTTTGGAAATTTATTTTGTAAATTCACTACAACAATTTATAGTTTAGACCACACTAAAATAGACAACGGCTAAATAAATGTAGCCTAAACATATAATAAACAACATTTTTATAAATGATGTATAAATATCATGAAAGTCCATGATTATATAATTGTTGCTTTAAACTATGTGGGCAAAACTAGTAAAAATGTGATC
>Ga0209589_1001589_pt1 | contig 37841 bp, 16 predicted proteins | sample CowpeawhiteBW_FD_187525 | JGI IMG/M metagenome (GOLD analysis project Ga0209589, IMG submission 187525) | Root nodule microbial communities of legume samples collected from California USA - Cow pea white BW (SPAdes) (version 2) | ecosystem: Host-associated > Plants > Roots > Nodule | place: USA...
ATTTTTCTTTTCCTTTTTTCACATTATCGTGCCACTTCTGGTGACAAAATGTGTCTTTGAAATTTTCTTTATAACCATGTCCAAAATCAAGATCATGATCGATCATGAAAATATAAATAAAATGTTGCTGCATTCACTTCTGGGAATGGAGCAGAACCAATTTGGACAGGTTTCATGATTTTTTATCAAAAGCTCATTGCTTTGTTCAGCCATACAAAGACATGAAATAAATTCATAATATTGATTGCTGCATTCACTTCTGGGAATGGAGCAAATTAGGCGGATCTCATGATTTTTCATCAAAAGCTTTATTGCTTTGTCCAGCCAGCCATACATAGGCATGAAATAAATTCATAATATTTGTGAATCCTTTTTCACAATATTTTTGTCGCATGAGCAAATTAGTTGCTTAGATGTTTTATTTCTTTATTTAATGGTATCCCAATATCCATTGTATCTTAAATGTATTTCAACATTTAAAATCCAATATAAGGAATTCTTCCTTGTAGTATCAAGGGTCACAAATCTAAATTTTGCAACGTTTCGCGTGTTTAGAACTAGCACATAAAATAATAATATTAATAATAATAATCATCATCAAAATAATAATAATAATAATAATAATAATAATAATAATAATCACCATCATAATAAAAATAATAAGACAAAGATGAAAATTGATAAATTCAAACAATTCTTATCATAAGAAAGGAAGAATATAAGGTAAAACTATAAATTGAGAAAGGATTAGAAAGAGCCTGGATTGAGAACGCATAGCACTATCATTAAAGAGAAAAAGCTTCCACTAGTCCTCAATTCGTTGGAGCATCGTGCTGATAACGTGTTGTGAAATAAAGCGAATAACAGAGAGAATAATAGATAATAAAGAAGAGAAGAAACAATAGAGAATAGAGAACGAGAGAATAGGGAGTAACTCATATGTGTATTATTATTGATAGGAAGAGTCCTAATTATAGATACAATATGTAATCCAGAAAGGAAACAAATCAACTTAGTTAATACAAATATTTACCATAAAGAGTAATGAATCATATTAGTAAATATATCAAATCAATGGACAATCATTAATTCATAACAATTTCATATCAGTAGAAGTCTTAGATTCACTAATTTATAATTTCAATTCCCATTAACATTTAATTGCATATTTGATTCTCTAAATTTTTAAATTACATAATTACGATTTACGCCCACCATTAATAATAAAATTTTGATAGGTCCTTTCATCCTCCTAACAGTATCATAGCAAGGTTTAATATTTATGAAATTGCATCTTTCTTTTAGAAATTAAATGATGTACTGAAAATTAACTAAAATTTCTCAGGTTCGAAAGACTAAAGTATGTGATTAAATTTAAAAAAAAAATACTAATATTACATATTTATAAAATTATAAAGATTAAAAACTGATTTAAGCTTGCAAGTATTTTGACTTTAACTTCCGTACCATGATAAATGATTGTTCGTATAATTTTAATTTTTACACGAAAATACCTACTAATATATAATTTGTTTAAAAACGTAAACCAATGTTTTCAAGAATAAAAATAAAATTTTTTGACTGTTTAATATCTTTTCTTTGTTTTGTAACTTTTATTTATTTTTAAAATAGCGAGAGAACGAAAAAAAGTTTGAGCTGTTTTCATGATTTTTTTTTTTTAAAATAGTATTGATATTTAATGCATTTTTCCAAGTGACCTAGTAAGTTTTTAAATTTTAGAAAACTGAAAATTAGTTTTAAAGCATTAAAGAAACAAGACCCGGATATTTTTTCTTTTTTGGTATGAAGGAGTGGCTAGTGTGGCAGTGGCTGCATCTTGTTCGGGTATTGGTATGTCTTTGGGCCCAAGCGGAGTGAGTATAACCCAACGCTCCAATCAATTTTACTAAAAAGGCAAACCAGACAATAGGCTGGCCCAATAATTCAGACTCCAAATGGAAAAACCTAATGACTCTTAATCTGAATGTCCCCACGTGGCGACACCTGGTCATTTCATGCATAATAATCCTCCATAAGAACCTTATAGATATGAGTGTAGCGGAGAAATTCTTGGTACATGTTTTATAACATCACATGTTTCTCCTAGTTTATCCAGTTGTTTGGAACTTTGATCGTAACAACTGATACATAACTATTCACTTCTGCAATCGCTTTCTTGATTGTTACCACTCATGCTATTGTGCTCTGGGATATCATAACACACACAACAAATAACTCTTCATCAAGCGTCTCTGTTTAACAGCTATACCTGTTAAGAAAATAAATAATGTTTTTTTTTGTTTTTGTTTTGTTGAAGTGGCTTAGTTGTTTTTTAACGTGATGTGTTGAAAGATGAGAAGGGCATAGAATAAGAGTTGGAGAAATAAAAGAATGAAAGGAAAAAGGAAAGATCTAGATGAAGAAGAAGTGGAAAGTGGGCCTGGGAAGAGTAGATGCGTTCGCTTTCATGTTGGGCTGGAGGAGTCCCCATTTGGGCTTCTCTTATTGATTTGGACAGGTGATGGAAATAATTTTCCGGAAGAGGTTGGTTTGTTAGTGATATGCATAGCCCACACTCACTTCCATCTTCTCTCTTCACACTTACTCACTCGGACCCACGTGACTTTAATAAGACAATTTAACAATTGGACTGTAGCAACTATGTCGGACTAGGATCCCACTCACTCTTCACTTCATAAATATTTCCTTCTGACTTTTATTTTCTCCTTCATCTCTTAGCTTCTGACTTTCATCTAACAACTTGCCTTCAATTATTCATATTCAACAACAACATCTTTTCATGCTTCAAGTTAAATATCTCCCACATTTACAATTAGTTTCAGATAATAGAGATTTAGCAGTAAAAAACTTTCTGATGAGGGCCAAATTTTCTTACAACCTTGGGTCAGAATCACCAGTTAAACTTTTTTTTTGTTTCCTTTAAAAAAAAACACGAATTATAATGCACGGTTTATTTGGTGAAAAAATAGATTATGGACATGCTGCATGAAATAGGGCTTTGGCCACTTAGAAATGGATTTATCACATGCTTTTGTTGGAAAGAAAACAAACTTTTAAATATATTGTACCTTATTTAAATTTATGCATTTAAAGTTAGAAATATATTAAACTTTGATAAACAATATTCCCATAAAATAAAAGGCTAGGAAAAAAGTGAAACATAAGGAATTAAAAAAAAGAATGATCATTTGTGTATCTCAAAATTCAAGTAATCAATCTCTTATATAACATTAACATTCATAATCCGATTTACAACAAGATTAATAAATAACATGCAGTCATTTAAATCAACACAAAAGAAAGGCTAACTATTTTTTCAAAAAATAGTTAGTTATACATTCTAAAATAGAAAAGCACGAGATAATAATAGGAAAACATATGAAAATAATATTCAATTTTTTTCTAGAAATAATTATTATTTTTATGACAAAGACATATCTATTTCAAAAAGATTATCATCTTCATAAAGAGAAAATAGAAAAACTAGTAAAATATTTTATGAAAATAAATAAATATCAATCACGTTTTATTATCTAAATATTAAAAGTATCATTATCTAAATTTAAAATATTAAAAGCTTTGCTTGCAGCAATAAAGGAAAAAAAAAAAGGTCGTGTACATTCATACACTAATATAACGAAGATAAACCACCTTTAAAATTCATTATACCCTACAGTTACATGTCTGGTCTAACCCCAAATTAAATAGAAGATTATAATTGCTGGTTTAATTATATATATATATATATATATATATATATATATATATATATATTTAAAAAAATTACAATAGTATTATTTACTGTTATTTTAGTAAATTTTTATATTCACACTTATTAAAGGAGAGAGAAAAAGTAACCTAAAAATATTAAACAAGTAAATAAATAAAAAATAATATAAAATTAAAAATTTTAATTCTGCATTGTGAATTAGAAAGAAAATTTAGAGAAATAATATAGCTCGAGGTGGGACATAATGAAAATGAAAATAGAGTGCGGGCCGCATGAAGAGTGCGCGCCTCTCTTGCATGTGAAGGTCTTTTTGGTGTGCCATTTTTATTTATGTTTGTTTATTTATTTTTTCACTATTAATAAGAATTATATTTTTTTCATTACTTTTATTCAAATAAAAATCTCAATTAATTTAATGATGCATCTTCCAGAATTTATTTATATCACTGGATATCACGTTTAATTCGAAAGTATTGATTAAACTAAAACATTCTCTCCTAATAACTTTTGTATATGTATGTATAATAATAATTTATTATTTTTTCTTAACTTGAATTTGATTGGAGGAAGAAATCAACTGTTTTGACCCGAAACTATGAAAGAAAGGGAAATCAGTAGGAAGAATCGGTAGATACGTATACATTTAGTTAAATTTATAGAATAAAAAGGTTATCAACCAGCAGATTAAAGTTATATTAAATAATATTGTTATGTGAAGGAAATAATGACAGTTTTGTGGATTTTTTTTTCTAGCTACAAAATTTGTCAAAAATAACGTTGGACAACTGGGAAAATTAATTTAAAGTTCAAAGTTAGAAGTGTTGTACCCCAAAAAGGAGCTTATTAAGTAAGACTTCCAATGTGAAACACACTTTTACAACATCAATTTTTTTGTTGAGAGAGTCCAGTATGGTTGGAATTTTGTTCAAAACAGTGGTTAGAGAATGCAATTGAGCGGATGTTGAGAATTAATATTCTTTCTTGTTATTTGAATGTGTGAGAAATATATTTATTAAAGTTGGTAGAGGTAATTTTCGTTGACCTCAATGTACTAATTAATGGATATGACAATGATTGAGCAAATTTGGTTTTTCACTGAGAAGTCACGAGTAAGATAGAGAAGCATTGAGAATGGGCAGGGTCCCAAGGAACCTACTACATTGAATAAAGGAAACAATCAGCAATGTGGATCATGGCGATGTTTTCCGGTGAGTGAATAATGAACTAATTAATGTTAGCATGATGTGTTTGCAAACATTTTAGGCAAATTCTTAACCTATGTGGCTACTCTTTTCTCATATCCAGATTGAAACATTTGTAACATGAAGTTCGTAAATTTACACATTCGTGGGTTGTTTAATATTTTGCATCAGGTATTATATGGTTGGAAATTCTGAAATAAATCAATTTGACTGTATATAAATGGGTGAGAATTGAATTAAATTTAAAATTTACTTTTTAACATGTCATCCTTTATATTAAATTTATTCCTCTTAAATAAAATTTTGGATTCAATTCAAAAGATAGAAAAAGAAACCGGTTTGAAAGACATTTTTCACTAAAAAATAGTAATATTTTCTTGAAAAGAATAGTTGTTTGTTATTGGCCAGAGCAACTTAAAACCTTCCAGAGGCATCTACGCGATGAAGAAGAAAATATGTTTTGGCATTTTTACTAATAATGATTCATTGATTTGGGGGTGTTCCAATATTGGGTGTAACAAAATTGGAAGGATTTTGATTTTGTATCCATGTAACACTGGTTTGATCATGAGTTGTGTTTGTTAGAGTTAAAATATAATCGATTGCATCAATCAGTTCGTTCTACCTCAATGAAAGACCGAATTTGTTGTTGTTTGCTGGGAAAGAATTATATGGGGTACCCTATTCCCACCCTTGTCCTTCAAACTTCAATTTGGACAACATTATTAATTCATATTATTAATTCGCATTATTAATTCCTCAATGCACTAATTCACATTATTAATTCTAGATTGCCGGAGTGAAATTAAAGGGTGGGGACTTTAACTACTTTGTCTTTATTCTATACCACTCATTCATCTTTCCCTTTCAAATTTCATTCCTTGCTTTTATTTAATGGAGTTAACTTTCTTTTTTTAGAGTTAGGTTAATTTTAAATTATCACTCATGTTTCTTTTAATAAAATAAATAAATAAATATAATCCAGATTCTCTACTGATATTTTTTATGTCTACTAATATTTTTATGTCAGTCTTTGTTAAACATTAAAAATACTTTGATGTTGGTATTTTAAAAATGTTTTTAATATATTTTTAAAACATTAAAAGTAATTATTATCAGTGTGTTTTGAAAGCATAAGAGCGATAATATATAAAATTTGGTAAAAAATTATAATTAAAAAATATATATTGCACATGGATTTAAAAAGTCATAAAGCATTTGTCTCATTTTTAACTTAGATATAAGTTTTTAAAATAAGTACTTGATAATGAAGTAAAATTTGAGTTTATGTTATCTACATAGTGTTTAAAACTTAAAATTACTTTATCAACATAAATTATCTCATTGACACACAAACTATAAATAAAATAGTATACTTGCATGCATTCTAAAATATTAAAAATTTCCACCAAAACACTATCTTATAGATATTTTATAAATGATGTGCTTAAATCTTTAAACTTTTATAATTCTTTATATTTTGTAGAACCTTTTAGTAAGACTACAAAAATTATAAAGAAAACTTATTTCTTGTAAATTATTTAATTTGAAAGGAAAAAAAAAAACTTCATGAAATATAAAAATTTCTTAAACAAAATAATTGTTTTGAAAACTTAATGGACACCTAATTTAAAAACTGGTATATGGGGTTTTACTTTTTCAAACTTTCATTATCGGGACTTAGTGTAATAATTACTACTATATTCATTAAAATTGTGATATGCATCATTTTAAAAAGAGACAGAAAAACAATACCTAGCAAGGAAGTCATTTGTCATTGACTAAAAATGTGATATAAAGGAAGTCTATTACATAGTTTTCACGATCTTGCATAAAATTGGTCGGAGATGGAACTCATTTTCAAAATGTCAAATTTAGTTATCCATTCTCATTTGGTTGAGTGTACGATTTGAACCTTGCTATACTTTGTATAGTCAAACATGTCCTGTACTGATATCACTATAGTCTAACTTAATTAGTGTAAACTTTTATTACGCTTACTGTTTCAAATCAACCTAATTAATGGTAAAGAATTATCCCCAATCTAAAAAAGTTAATATAACAATAGTTTAATATTTTAAACAATAACAAATTAGTTTAGACTGTAAGATTGTTTAATTAAGATTTCTTATTTGAAAACTTAGATCTTAACTCTGTTAATATAGTTAGTTACTATAGTTTATTATACCAATAATAGGTAGCATTCTTTAGTCGCGTATGTGACAAATACTGTGTAATGAACAAGGTCTAATTTGGTACTTGATATGGTTAATTTGTTTAGCCTTTTCATGGTTTTGAATGAAATGGTAGGAATCCACACATCAAAAACACATTTTACTGCACAATGTATCATTATCATTTAAAACTCTTTATTTCAAATCCTTTTGACCATGAAAGAGTTGTACTCCAGCTGAGAGCACACGAGGGAAAGAGCTTGTACAGTTGCCAAAAGACCCTCAAATCCTCCATTTCAAAATGATTTATGGACATTGAAAATATTAATCAACACTCTCTATCCATATAGAGAGAGAGAGAGAATTAAAAATGGTAGATTTTTAAAATATATGGTATGATTAGAAAAAGATATAAATAGAGGGGAAAATGAAATTATTTAAAAAAAGAAAATAATGTAAAGAAGGATAAAAGGAAACTAGGGGCTATACAAATCAATGCGCGGATAACTCGTGGATCCGCACCAATTAACTACTTTACCAACCCAGTTAGGTTTTCTTTCTTTGCATCAAACAATTACTTTACAAAGAAAGAGAGAGATTAACTACCTAAAACTGGATGATCTGGCTTTCACTTTAACAATAGGTAAAAAGCGTGAAGCGATTCAAAAGAGGTTATTGAATTTTGGTATTGTGTTATATTGGTAAATAAGTAAACGGTAAGTGTGAAAGGGATAAATGAGGAAGAGGGTAATCCAGTAGAATGGTAACAGTGGTGATGAGAGAGAAAGGTAAGTTTGACCAGATTTTGGTATTTGATTTAGTTGTATGGTTACGTGACAGTATCTGTAGGAAAGGAAGATATGTGTCAAGGTGGTAGCAGCAAAAATTAGAAGACGCTAGCTAAGAAAAGAAACAGAGAGAGGTGATTTGGGATGAATGAAGAAATTGGCCGACAAAATGAGAGGGCAACCAGGGAGCAATGCGGTCCATGCTGTGGGTACCCTAGGATCCAAATTCAGCTTTCTGGACCCTCTCGCTCTCAACCCATTTTCCATGTAATTTCCTGTCGGTACGCTGTTCATATACAGCCGCTACACACTCTACTGTATTCCCTTCCCATCACCTTACACCATTTTTGTTTTCTTTTTTTCTCTTTTTTTTTTACCCCTTTTAATACAATTGAATTTATGTAATGGAAACTTATATAAGAAAAAAAATCTCAGGATGTCTTGTGTTGTATACCACGCGAGGGTGTTCCCATGCAACACACTTGTTACTATTCATAATACTAAAAAATTACTTTTCAGTTCTTTACTTCTTTTTCAAGTACGTTTATCATATTTAAGTTCATTTTTTCAATTTTTTAAAATTTGTAATTTTAGTCGTTTTATAAAGGTATAAAACTTATCATATATATGTATATTATTTTTTTTAATGATTAAATTTAATATTCAATGATGATTTTTAGGGTAAAAGTGACTAAATTTATATATTTTTGAAGTTTGATAACTAATTAATAATTTTTAAAGTGACAGAATGATGGGCGGTGGGGAAAGTGCGTACAGTTAACACATTCATTTGAAGGATTTGCCACCTCTTATCTCTCTAGTAAGCAATTCTCTCTCCTCGTAAGCAAAGAGACACTACTCGGTCAAAAGTGTCATATTTAACATCACGTGGCCCTATGTGCCAATGTGATTTTGGCATGTATACATGACCCCACCTATATCCCTCTTCCCCCACCAATTGCTACATATAAATACCATGCCTTGTGCACTACTTCCCCCACCAATCCTCTTCAACATTTTAGTACAAAAGGATTTAGAACCTTCACTTTATACTCTCTCATACACCTTCTTTCTTCAAATCGCTTTTAAAGCTACTCTATTGCTTCAGCCTTTCTCCTTTTCCAGGGGCTTTGATTTAATTTCCTCATACTTCTTTTCTGATAGCAAATCTCAGACATCTCTTTCATCCTTTTCCCACTCTTACCCAGAAAAAACAAAAAATGAAGTTGTTGTCTACAAAAGCCACATGCAACTCTCATGGCCAAGATTCCTCATACTTCCTAGGATGGCAGGAATACGAGAAAAACCCCTACGATGAGCTTCTGAATCCCGAAGGAATTGTTCAGATGGGTCTCGCAGAGAATCAGGTTAGGAATTAATTCTCGTTGTGACAATATTGTTTCTTGATGCGCACAGTCACCTTCTATTATTATGAATAATAATCAATAAAAAGACAAAAAAAGAACTACCGAAAAGAAACAAAGAAGCAGAATTCACTGTATACGCTTTTGCGTAATATGAATCTAGCTACAGCTTCGACATGCCATCTTATCAAGCTTTATCGAGTGACATCCTAATAATTAAGGTGGTGAGTTAATGAAATTTTTTGTCATTATTTTCAGCTCTCTTTCGATCTCCTAGAGTCTTGGCTCGCTAAAAACCCTGACGTGGCGGGATTCAAGAGCGATGGCAAATCCATATTCCGAGAGCTTGCTCTGTTTCAGGACTACCATGGCCTCCCTTCCTTCAAGAAGGCATTGGTGGACTTCATGGCAGAGATTCGAGGAAACAAAGTGACTTTTGATCCCGACCACATTGTTCTAACAGCTGGTGCCACGTCAGCAAACGAGACCCTCATGTTTTGTCTTGCTGAACAAGGAGATGCGTTTCTCCTTCCCACTCCTTATTACCCTGGGTGCGTATTAATTTCATCTTTTTCGATAGTAACTTGTATAACATTCTGCATGCTTCTTTTGCAATACTATAAATAATGCCCACAAACAGGAATCATCATCTCACATCTTAAATAACATATCATGTTTAAATGTTGTGTCAATCTCTCTCCATAAATATTATTTATTGTCTACAAGGAGAGAGACAAATGCACTATTTGAACATGATCTTATTTTCCTAAAATTTGACGTAAGAAAAGACAATATATCCTATTACACATACACACATAACCACGTGGTAGTTCTTTTTTGCTCCCCATACATATCTCTGATGTTGCTTGCGCTTGTGCAGATTCGATAGAGATCTCAAGTGGCGAACTGGGGTGGAGATCGTTCCAATACAATGCACTAGCTCCAATAACTTCCAAATCACTGAAGCCGCTTTGAAACTGGCTTACGAAGACGCGAAGAAGCGCAATCTCAGAGTCAAAGGCGTGTTGGTCACAAACCCATCCAACCCACTTGGCACTACCATGTCCCGGAGTGAATTGAATCTTCTCGTTGACTTCATCAAAGACAAAAACATGCATTTGATAAGCGACGAGATTTACTCCGGTACCGTTTACAATTCCCCAGGCTTCGTCAGCATCATGGAAATCCTTAAGGACAGAAATGACCTTAAAGATTGTGGTACCAATGTTTGGGACCGTGTTCACGTTGTGTATAGTCTCTCCAAAGACTTGGGTTTACCAGGATTCCGTGTGGGCGCAATCTATTCTGAAAACGAGGTCGTTGTGGCGGCTGCGACAAAAATGTCAAGCTTTGGCTTGGTTTCCTCACAAACTCAGTACCTCCTCTCAGCCATGCTGGGTGATAAGAAATTCACTAAAAACTACATCTCTGAGAACCTAAAGAGGCTGAAACGACGCCAGAGAAACCTTGTTTCAGGCCTCCAGAAAGCAGGCATTAGTTGTCTTAAGACCAACAATGCAGGCTTGTTTTGTTGGGTTGACATGAGGCACCTTCTCCATTCCAACACATTCGAAGCTGAGATGGAGCTCTGGAAGAAGATACTCTACGAGGTTCGGTTAAACATATCCCCAGGGTCGTCCTGCCACTGTACCGAACCTGGCTGGTTCCGGATGTGCTTTGCTAACATGTCCGAAGAAACTCTAAACCTAGCCATGAAACGGTTGAAGACCTTCGTCCAAGAGTCAACTCACGACAACGGGTGCACCACGAAAAGAGTTCAGTCTTCAAGAAGAAAGTCACTCTCCAATTGGGTATTCCGGCTATCTTCTCGCGAACATCGTGAACAAGAAGAACGATAGCCCGGCGGTGACGTGAACTGTGCTAAGTCTGAACGCACGCACAATTAACTTTATTATTTTTTCCTCCCCGAATATTCTTGGTGGAGTTACAACTACGTAGCTATAGTTATTGTTATTTACTATTACTATTTTTTTTAAATGATGAAATTGTAGCTAGAGAAGACGAGCACTCTATCCATGTGGATGTAAAGTGTTGTCTTTTAGTTAGTGAGCTACCATCGTTTGTACAACTTCCATCTCAATCATCGTTACCTTAGGCATGAAAAATCTTATTAGTGTACCTTGGATGAAAAGTTTGAAATGTGCAATTTATGAATTATCAATTAGTGTAGCCTGAGTTTATTTCTAGTTAGTAATGAATGATATATATGGTACATAGGTGGGAACGTCGACAAAAAGAAAAAAAAATGTTATGTATATGTGTGAACACTCACATTGCTTCAAAGCTTACATATGTATCGTATATAATAGCACCGGCAAGATCAGCGTCACACACCATTGGTTCTGCCGACGCTGACACGGTATTTTTTATTTTATCGTATGAATCCAAAAGATTTAAGGAAGTTCAACAAAGCATAAATTCTGGACCCTCGACACTGACACCGTTATTACTCACTCACTGATCCTCTTAGAATTTTTCACTGACAAGCTATCAGTTTTCAAGGCGTATCAGTAGGAGTGAACACGTTGTAGCTACTATGTGAGACAGAGAACAGAAAGTCAATAACCCACACCATTTTTGGTATTGAAGAGAAAGGTGAAAAGGAAAACAACTATTTATGTTTTAGATATCATTTTTTTCTCCTTTTTTTCATCAAATAAAATACGTATTATTATACATGTTCTTTTTCTTCCATCTTTTCTTTCTCTCTTCTAAACACATCACATGTTTGATTTCTCATATAACTACAAAATAAAAGAAAGCGATGCTAATTGAAAAATATATATAATGAATTAAATAGCATTTATAAATATTTTTGTTTGTTTCCATTTTACGGGGTGAATACCAACTTGATTTCTTAGTCAAACAAAGGTACTTAACTTTTATTTCTATTGTTTACAAAGGAGGAAATTAAAGGTTATGTGGGGCCACGGGAAAATAAAAACTGTTGTTTTGAAAGTTGGACTTGGAGTATTTCTAAACTTAAAAGAAGAATTATACAATTTTAAACACTATATGTATATGAAACAACATTCATTTAATTGACAGACTTATATTTATTAAATCTGTTATTTAGTCTGATTAATTTATAGAGGGGATATGCACCCGACATTCCTAAGATTACGAGAGTACTATTTAGCAAAAATGTTTCGCATTATCTTCCTTTAATTTGTGAGATTCTTTGAATTGCCGTCATAATATTGCAAACATATAATGGTATAGAAAAACGCGTGATAAAAAAATACATATTTTATTTTTATATCTATCTTATTCTTTTTTATTGATTCATGTACACAAGAGACAGAATAAATAACTTTACTTATGGGTGAAAGAAATTATTTGCTAATATTGTTATATAATAAATTATGAAAGCATTAAACCATTACTAATTACTTTATCGGTAATTAAAACTATTTATTTCATATAAATAATATGAGATAAATTAAAAATAAAGAAAAAAATCAATAGATGTGACTGTTAAAAGGTGAATCGTGCAAATGTTTTATACTTGGTCACCAAGTACGCAAGCTATCAGAAACTCGTGACAAAAAGCTAGAGGTGTTTTCAACGACAAATAAAGTTGAAAACGCCTTGCTTAGTTGTTGAACTTTGTGAGAGTAATCATCACTGCTGAAAAAGTTATTGTGTTGAAACAAAACAATTACGCGGTGTTTGTAGTATCGTGTATGTGCTGGCCATCACTCCTATCGTACGATCTACGAACTTTCTTCAAGCAACTTTTAGTCGAGCCACTTTTCAAGAAACCAATGAACGTGTTAGAAGTTGGAACATGGAATTATGGTTGGTAGGTTGAAAATATCGAGTTGTTGTGAAACATAAATCAATCTTATAATTAAAAAGCTTTTTGTTAGGTAAGTTTATCCAAAATAATATAATTAATTGAAAATTTGCTTTCACACAACAATAAAGAAACCTTGAACATGTTTAGGAAAAATTCATTAAAAAAAATTTCACTAATTAGTGATCCAAAATTTTTAATTATTATAATAATTAATTTGAATATCAATTTATAAAATAAAAAATTATTAATTATTAAAATTATTATTATTATTATGAATAAAAATATATAATTAATCTAAATAGATTTTATATAAAAATTATTTGCTATTTTACTTACATATATATATAACCCTCATTTCACACTTATCCTTAAGTTAATAAAAGAATTCATTGGTCAAATCGTGTGTCCAAATTTTCTATTGTTTGATGATCGAGGGATAAATGTGCTTTTGGAAACCTTTTCTATTTTTCCTCCAGTAAGCCAAATTTTAGAGTAGGTGAAGGTGGAGAGATTCCATTTGTTTTCTATAACTGTTATGTACAAAATAATTTTCTTTTCATTTTTTTTGTAAAGCAGAGCGTTCTATCAGATTTAATTGTAATGAAATAAGTATGCATTTATATTTAAAATATGTATATGTTTGCTTGTAACTCTTTTAGAATTATGGGTGGTGTATCTTTGTGTATACTTTCATAAATATTTGAAAAATAAATACTCATAAAAATGTGAAGAAAACATAATTGAATATAGTTTATGGATAATTGATTATTTTTATTTCTGAAACTTGTTTTAAATTATAATAATCGTTTTTTACATGATAATTGATTATTATTAGTAAAAATAAAATATATCGAGTAAGTATGACCACATATGCATTGTTAATTGATTATTTATATAAATAATCAATTAAATATAACAATAAAAGTGAAAAAAAAAATATTATGCTTAGAATAGTCAATTATTTAATTAATTGTGCAAATGAATTATATTTAAATTGATTATATATAAATTTGTTTAGTAAATAACATCTAATAAGCTTATGAATTCAATTGAATGACGATATGTTGTTAAAAAACTTAATGAATTCAGACAAAGGATGATGTACAAAGTTTGGGCATGTAATTATTATGATGAATGAGAACACTTAGATAAAAGCTTATAACCAGAGAAATGTCTCTAACGTGAAATTAAGTATATAAAACTTTGTGAACAAGAAACCTACATAAGCAACACATAACACTATCTAATCTCATTGAGATGAATATGCAATTATAAAAAAAAAAAAAAAAACCACCATGATAATAAGGTTTTTATTCTAGTATTAAGGTTACTCACAACTATTACATATATTTTTTCTTTCATTCAAGTCTTCACTCCTTTTTAAAAAGAGGAGAACTTCTTTCACCGTGGCTCCCTTTTATCTTGGATGTTAGGGTTTGATATAATATATTTTGTTTATAGACAAATAAACAATATACTAAAAATAAAGTATTTGGTGTGATTTAACCTTTTACTCAGAAAAAACTTGTTCATCAATTATAAAACTAACCAGTATAGTATATAGTTTTATCTACCAATATTATTTTCATCTTTTTATAAAATTTCACAGAGTTATAAAAACTATCCTATGCATTCATATAAAGCGTACATAAGATTTTTTTTACTTATTTATGTTCTACTCAATTCTTAATCACATAATATCAATCTATCACAAGTTATAATCACTCATCTTGCATTAAGAACATGCAAGAGTGAGGAAAGTAAGTTTCAATAAATTCTCACGTAGACTTCTCCCTACCCCTACTCTACAAAGAATTTATCAAAATGCAAGATAAAGTGATTAATCCATAAATAGGAAATTTTGAAAATCATGTAGAATAATATCTTTGGATTGGTTGTATACGAGTTAAGAAAATATTTTATAAAAAAATGAAATTAAAGATCCGTTATAAATAAAAGTAGATTATAAATTACATGATGAGGATAAACACAAACTGATTACACCGATTAAGTATGGAAAATGATGGATGTAGTTGAATAATATTGAATATGATAAATTATCCTCCACCTTCAAGAAAAGCATGTAAAATAATTGAGAATGAAAGGCATAGATGAGATTTTATCCTATGAATTTAATAATTAAAAATTTGGGGCTGGCTTAGATGTGACAATTTTGATTACGTGGTATGGGTGACATTAAGTCACATGTGGGTTTCACATGATGTAGCAGATGCTAGGGAACATAGAATACCTGCACTGCACAATTTGAATAATGTGGAGGGTGGGAGAGAAGAGAAGGTAATTAGCAAAGTGAACAGGTGAATCATCTTCAGACGGAGACAAGAAGGGTCAATCGAACATGGCTCTTTGCTTCGCATAATTATGCTCTCTCACCGATAACCCACGCAAGAAATTTAGTACCCTAATCCTGGGACCCATAGGTCTGCTAGATACACCCTTGCCATGTCACTGAATGATTGATCAATTACAACACTGTCTTCGTTTTTGGTTACCATGATAATATATCCAATTTTGTCTCTTTTATTTCTTTAATGCGATGCGATTGCGAGCCACCCTATCCATTACCTTCTTCGTCAAATTAATTTACGTTGTCTCTCCGGTGTCGGGACTATTTCACTCTCCAATCACTTCAAAATCAAACCATATTATAAAACATAAAATTAACGGAAAACTATGTTCTTCTTTTGCTTGTTAAAAAACAACATCTTTTCGTTTTCTTTTTTTTTATCCTGAACTTCAAATGACCTTATTTTCATACAAACTTTAAATAATGGTGCAAATTATTAAAATAAATTTACTTGTTCAGTGCCACATTTTGAACTAATACATAGATAACCAGAGGTAGGAAAAGTTAGTGATGTAATGCCAATGATGTGTGAACTTATAAAAGAGGCTCTTACCATTTATAGATGGAGTAGATAATTTGTAGTTAATAGTATTGTGAGTAATATTATTGTTATTGGGAACATCAAGGAATGAGACACATTTGTTTAAAAGGTCTTTCAAGAAAATATAAGAAATCTAAACATATATGATTTTTTTTAGCTGCTCATCAAAATAAATATTTTAAAGAAAATATAATATTAATGAGACTTGAACTTAAATTGCATAAAATTGACACCATCCAACATAAAATCTTATCACAATAAATTTATAGATCTCATTTAGATTACTAGGTGTGTGAAGTACTGATTGATACATTTTATCCAAACATTTATAAATGTTTTATATAATTATTGGAAAAAAAAAACTAGTTAATATTAATAAAGAAGTTATTTTCATATAATGTTTAAAATACCTTATAATCTAATTATTAATGATTTTAGTTATTTAAAGAGTATAAGTTTAAAAAAAAGTATAGTTATTCATTAATAACTTTATGATCATGATTTTAGATAATTTTATGCTGATATCTTTTAAATTTTTGTTTTGATAACATCAATTCCTTGTAGTTGACTTAATTACCTTTTACATACTCACTATTTTGTTAATTAATTAATACTTCATCATGTAATTTTGTTATAACTTTTAGGTCCTCGTTATGCTATTAGAAAACTTGTACAATATAAGTTGAGCCATGCAGATTTTTCTTGTGAATTTTAAACGAATTTTCTACAAAATGTCGTCCTGTAACATTAATTGGGGATAATATGAAATTAACTTAAATATGTCAAACTTTCCATATCAATATATTTATATATTTCAATATTATTATAAACATATTTTTGAATAATTTTTTTAATGTTTCTTGTAAAAACAATAGATAGTTTTGTTTAATAAAACTAACCCGACATTTTTAAACAAAGGGTGTGTGAAAAAATATATGTACCACTGACATTATTAGTAATTTAATTTAAAATAAACTAATTAAAATTTCATTAGCGGGACTTGGACAAAGACCCTCGGGTAGAACGATTGAAAAGATTGGGTTTTTGAAAAACGTAAAAGTGGCAATAATGCATGGTTTGGTTAGTCAAAATTGTGATTCATTGGTTGGCTTTCAGTGTGTTCTGAGACATGTAAGAAAAAAAGAAAGTACCCCTTTTGAGTTTACTTTTCTTGGTGCGAATGCAGTTAACCATGACCATGACTAAGTTGCAAGCTAGCTCACACAGCACAGTGCAGGTCTCATCCACATTGCATTCATTTATGTTGAAAGCAGAGAAGGAAGACTATGAATCGATTCTTTCTCTTTAGGGAAAAAATATAGTCGTGGATCTCTTTGGATCTCTGAACTTGCATCGCCATTAGCAGCATGTAATGTTTGCAATTGTTATTGGTACATTGCAGGGGAGGTATAGAGTCAAGAAATAGGTGCTTATAAGATTCAACGTTTGGAGTATTTATTGCTGTGCACTGAAAAGGAAAACCGTGGGTCAGTGAGCAAGAGTGGGATGTTTCCTTTGCGGGTATTAATTAATTAATTTGAGTACGGTTGGGAGTGATATGTTACAGAAGGTGCAAGAAACTTTAGGGTTTGCAGGATTCCGGTGCATGCCATGGGGTGTGTGTGTGTGTGTCGACTTCGGACATTCTTTTCAAATTGTTTTGCTTTTTCCACATTCTCATTATACTAATCTATAGTCATGCCAAAAACCAAAACCTAATTTCTTCCATGCAAGATCATTGTCGGACTTAATTTAATGTCATTTTCAATCACTTGCTTCTCTACCATGCTCACCCTATTTCTCTATCACTTCTATTATTACCATTATTAAATTATAAATTAACGGACGGGTAAACCTGAATTGGCACAGTGATACGTAATACAGAGGTAAAATGTAAAACTAGAAAGTCGCAAAAAGATATGGGTTGAAAAAGGAAAGCAAAAAAAAAATGAGATAGAGTCGACAAAAAAGAAGTATACAAACTTTCTTTAAAAGAGATGACCAAGCTTTTTATTGGAGTATTCAAGATTTATATTTAAGACGGCTAATTAAGTTACAATTATTAGTTCTATGATTGATCCAAGCATTTAATGGTAGTACGTATATAATTCCTCTAAACCATTATGGCCTTGGACATCGTATATAATTATTCACATGTTCTTATTATGGTTTTCTTTATTTATTTTTTATGTACGTGTATATTAAAAATAATATTAACGAAATAGGATATTATTTATGGTTCCATTATTTGAGCATTGTAAATTGACAATATATGTTATATCATACAAAATTATTCCTAATTTTTTCGTGCAAATATACATTTAAAAGGCATCTCACAATCGAATAGGATAAGTTTTTCTGTTAACTAGTATTTTGTAAAGTATTATATATATAATAACTGCATTTTAAATATATATTTCATGTAGAGTAAGAGAAAGCATGATTTTTTTCCTCGAACTTTAATGTGGAAGTGAACATTTTGGATTTCTCTATTCACAACACAATCTATAGGAGATTGCACTATTTCAAACTAGAATGCCGTATTCAAAGAAGAAAAAAAGAAGCAAAAACTCAACGTTTGCCACAAAATTCAATTCTAATTCATTTTGAAGACCTAAAATTTGTATGACAGAGAAAGAGCAAGGTTGTGTCTATATTCACTGACACTGTACCTTATCCCGTGTATCTCACTTCAATACTTGAAGATGGATTTTTTTTTTTAAATATTGGATTATTATATAGAAATGATGAGATAAGTACTGCAAAGATGATGACGAAATGCCATAGTTTCGCCATCCATTATATACCATGGTTTTCTAATCTTGTTTTATAAATCAAGCTTTGCATTACTCAATATAGAATTGTGGAACCAATTATAGCAATATCTTGTGATATATAGTTAGTGAATTAAAATTTTTTAATACCTTTTACATACCTTGTCAAAATTTATGGATAGCATTGTCTATTTTCCCTAAACAGACAGCATCGTGATATTTTCTTTTGAAGACCCATACTTCAAATCAAGCTCGGCCCAACATAAAGGTACCGTTTTCGTAATGTCCTTTATAGTGGATGCGCATAAGTTCGGCCCATTATATTATTGGCTATGTTGACCGTGGCAGTTTCTTTATTTCTCCTCTTATATACTTTATTCCTGTCTATCCATAGGAAAAGTTTAAATTCTCTCAGTCAGAAATATTCAATACTGTTGGAAATTTGTTATGTATAATTTTAAATATACTTCTATTTCTAAAATATATTTTGTGTTATACAATTTAAAATATATTTCTAAATTAAATAATATCAAAATGCATTCTATATTTTGTGATTAAAAAATTCTTAATATATGTCGAAGTTCGAAAATATATTTTAGATGAAGTAATTTATAATATATTTTTAAATCATGAAATTTAAAATATAAAGATACATTTCAAATAGTACAATTTAAAATATTTTTTTTTAGATTTTGTATTCTGAACATGAATAATTTAGACTTTTTCAACATTTCTACAGAGGTGTATGAAAAAACTAGAATGGTGGAGGAAGAAATAGCCGTCGCAGGTCGGTATAATTGAGCTTCCAAAATTTTTTCATGCTATCGCAAAATGATTTTCTAGAAAGCCCAATTATGAATGGGCAATGAAAATTCCAAGTAGAGGGCCTGTAACTGAAAACTAGAAAATATTGGATCGGGCTCAGTTTAGTAACTCTAAATGGGTCAAAGGCCAACCCAGCCCATGAATTATTGACCTATTTTAGTAATTTAGAATTAGAGGTTTGACTAGCATCGCTGTTTTGGATTTTGTAAAGATAGGGTCTTCTAGTTTGTTTGATTTTTCTACAATAGTGGGATCTCGATATATATATTTTGTTTTAAAAATTCATAAATTAATTTAGAAGAGAAAAGGAAAATAATTGATTTAAATATATTTAAATAATTTATAAAAAATAAAAAAATTTAAAAAAATTCTGATACACCTTATCGAAGTTCTCATTTTTTAACTTGCAAAAAAACTAATTTTAATTTGTGAAAAATATAATTGCATTCTTTTCTTTAGTAAAAGTATTCATAGGATTATTTGTCAAAACAAACTCTATAAGTAAGTTGTTCATGAAATTGATATTCACGGTAAACTTTAAAAAACGCTTTGAGCTAGATTGAAATACATAGGTTTGTCACTCCATTTTAAATGAGTCTACCCCGAAAAGATTTAGTTCATAGAATAGTATTGCCAAAAGTATCGAATTAAAATCCTAGAAAAAACACATGTAAAAGGTAATCACGGAAGGCATGCAATTGAATATTTACAGTAGCCAGTAGAGAATGAGAAAGTGTAACAGTGTTACGAAAGCATAGTTTAGATCTCCATATTGGAACTTAAATTTTTAAATATTTGTTTTAATCTGTGCATGTGTGTGAGAGATAATAAGGAAATGTTTTTAGTTAGCATCACCATCACCATGTCATAGGTTCTTGGGTCTGCCACCGTGAAAATGGACAAAAAGAAAATTTCAGCGTTGTTCTTGTTAGAAACAAATAGTATATAGACAGAGAGAAACGAGGGATCAATAAATTTACTTTTTTAATGATGAAAGAAACATTAGAATGAAGAAGAAAATGTTTATATAATGTGGTGGTAGTGATGCATGAAAAGTAAAAACCTTGCAGGAAGGTGGTGATGGGGCTTTTTGTCGTGGCTTGAAGAGACTGAAGGCTTCAATCAAGGCTCACTTTGTGTTTGTTGATTTAATTAATGGAGCCTTTATTATGGTGATGGCATGGTATTGAAACAATTGATGTGGCTTATAAATTTAAAAGCATATCTTAATTTGAATGATAGGAAGAAAAAAGAAAGTGAAAAGGTTTGTTGGTATGCTCTGAATCTGTTTCCCAAATGGTTGGTCTCGTCAAGGGATTATGCTCTGAGTTCTTACCCACTTCATCAACCTTTCAATTGAATATTCACAAAAGCGATTTGGTGGGGAAACCATTATTGTTCACTCCACATTGTTTTCTTCTCTTCTTGATGGCACTTCTTACCCAACCCGCTTCCATTTCTGAATTACATCAAAAACTGTCACCCAGAACTTCTTGATGTCCTTCCTTCATCATCGTAAACTTTACGCTATACTATTATTTTTTAATCTGCTTGCGCGCGGATAGGACGCATAAAATAAATTAATTTGAAAGCTGGAGTCCTTCAATATTTCATTTATAATCTCCTTTTTTATTCATTTGTCTTCTTGCTGTTGGTTTGGAATGTTGAAAATGTGAATTAGTTTAAGGAGTGAAACTAGGTATATGCATGGTGTGGCGTTTGTAACAATGTTGTGTCGGAGGTAATGGATAGAATGGAGATTCGTCGGTAAAGACGGTACATTTTTGTCCACGAATATGTATTGGCTGAAGCGACAACTTGGTCTATTAAGTCTTTTTTGTTCACAAGTTACATCATGCTTTGTTAGGGTTTGTTCATGGGATAAGGGAGAATCATTTTAATTGAAGGTTTAATAGATAGGTAAGTTCACATGTGAAGGATGTATATTTTTTAAATTTATTTATCTTTATACATTTTTATTTTTTTATTTTAAAAAATAAATAATATCACTTTTTTTTAATACATCCTCCTAAATATTGAATAAGAAAAGCTTAAAAAACCTTTCCCTATGATTTCCGGTTATAATACTCCATGTTGGTATCAATTTCATAAATCACAATTTCAAGGTCGCCAATTCATTCAAGCTAAAATTAGGAATAAGCTTCTATTGGTAGAAAGAAGAAAAATAAAATTGATCAGAAAAAAAGTGAGTAAAAAGTAAAAGAGATAAAGTATAAGTTAAATATGTTCGATTGAAAAGAAATAGAAAAATAAAAAAATAGAAAGATTAGTGAAAATATATAAATAAAATGGAGAAAAATTAGGTTTATTTTTTTTTCTCATATTCATATATTTCCATCCTACAAAAAAGCTCTAATTAATTATACCTTTAATTTTCATCACTCTGAAAAATATTATTATCTTTTCAGCCACATTGAATTGAAACTAAGTAAAATACTATAAAAAAAAACTAGTTTTTTTATGTTAATTTTGTTTTGAAATTTCTTTTTACGAAAATCTTATAAATTTTGTTATAAAATTTTTTTTCAGGAAATTGCTGTCAATTTTTTTTGTATAAAACACTTTTTACAATAAATTTTGAAAGAAATATTTATGAATTTTATAATTTTGTAAGAAATAATTATTCACAAAGGAATTACCTGCCAATTAAGATTCTTAGAAAAAATAGCAGAAAAAAAGTCTTTTCTTGCAAATTTTTTTAATAAATTTGTAAGAAAATTTTTATGTAATATGAAAATTTTTAGTAGTAAAAGTCACAAAAGTGCTTAATTTATGTTTTGTTTGGTTGTGGATTTTTTTTTCTTTTATCACTTTGACCCAATATATACATATGATATTGTCACTTAAGTTCTCGAATTAACAATAAAAATGAAAGATAAATATTGATTTTACAGTTAAATAAAATTTAGAATTTGATCTAATTTTCTTTATATCAATAACTATTATCACAAGAAAATTCTTAAATAATATTTAATTTTAATGACAAAATATTGTTAGTCATTATAGTGGCTAATTTAAATATCAATTTAAAAATAAAAAATTATTGGTTACTAAAATAGTCACTATTATGAATAAAAAATTATAATTAGTCACTCATTAACTAAAGACTAATTTAAAAGCTAATTGCTTTGGTAGTCGAAACTTTGGTAGTTAATATTCAGTGACCAAATTATAAACTAATTTCTTTGTTAAATAAACCTTGGTAGATAAAGTTTAGAGACCAATAATAATTTTTTATTTATAACAGTGACTATTTAAGTAATCAATATTTTTTAATTTTACAAATTGATATCTAAATTGATCACTAAATTGACTAATAAATTTTTGTCACTAAAATTAGTTGTTAACGGAAGAATTTCTTGTAATGTATGACAAAAGAACCATATAGAAGACCAAATTAATTATTTCTTTCTAAAATTTGTAACATTAGTGACAACGTCTAGACATATTATTTTTGTGATTTACTTAATTGAACCACATAACTTAAACTTTCTAACTTTTGGTTAGTTTAAAGTCTATAGCTTGAATTGAAAAATAAAATGCATGTTTTTTTTTTTTTGTTTTTTTTAATGATGGGCAAGCCAATAATGCTTATATAAATAAATATACGAAAAGGAAATACTCGACACATTATTAATTGAAAAGCAAATTAGTGGAATAAAAAAGTTGACTTAATAAAAGTCGGTTCTAAGATCGATAGACTTAATATTTATTTTTTTACCTTATTGTCAAATGTTTATGTTTAATTATGATTATTTAATGTTTTGAAAGAAAAAAATAATTTTAACAGGGGCTTGAAAGTTAGATAAGCTGCAGTTGAAGTTTTCTAATGTTGACAAATCAACTATCAATATCAAATCAGTTCTAAGATTATGTGGGAAAGCAACATCAATAATTAAACGTTAAACAATTGTGAATAAGCTTTTCATACCAAACGAATTGAGGAGGAAAGTCAACATTAAATGCTCGTAATTTCATTGGAACAACTCCTTCACTCAGCTGTGAAACAATCATTCAAATGTTGGGTTGGCCTGCTTTGAACTATCAGTAAGTTGCAGGGTGTGCTCAATCTCATAAATATTCAAAATTTATGACATAATGTTTTTTTTCAAATTATAAGAGTATCTTAGATAAGAATCATAATTTTAAGTATTATAATTTATTTCGCAGCAATAAATAAAAAATAATAATTTATACTAGTCAATAATAATGTCTTTATTTTTCTTTATAATAATTAAGATTATCGATATTCTTAAAAGGTAAATTAAAATACGGTACTATGACCCTTGCTTTTGAAATATCCTAATTTTTCTTTATAAGAGTGAAAAAAAATAATACATAGTACAAGAAAAAAAATTGTTATATTCAAGATACCGTTCGAAGACATTTATTTATGATATTAAATAAACGCACAAAATTTCTTATATCAAACAACAAATTCTATATATAGTTGGAATAACTTATTTATCTACATCTAAGAAAATAAGTTTTAAACTTTTGGACAACTTTTTCCATTATGAAATTTTTTTTTTCGGAATAAACACATATTCTTCTTCCAAATACTAGAAAAAGAAACATTAAACTACAAAATCACAATAACATATTATGGTTTATACAGAATAACGCATAATATTTTTTTCCAATATATAAGTTATATGTCAGAGTATTTTTTTTGTTGTAAAACCCTTATCATACAAAATATATTTTTATGGATTTCGTGTTTTATTTAATGATTTTTTTTCATAATTATAAGTTTAAATAATTAAGAGAGGATGTTTGAAGAAATTATTAAAAAATGTGTCGCAATGGATCTTAAATTATAACGATATAATCTCACATTAAATAAGCATTCGAAGAAATCTGGCTATAAATCTGTTATTTAATAAAAAGGTAGAGATTTCACCTAAACCGCCAAAGAAAATATTAATTGTTTAAAGGGATGATCCAAAATGAATGTCACTTTCTAATATTGGTTTCTTAGATTTGGTTCGCTAGCTTTAAATAATCCTCACTTTGGAAGAAATGAATAATCTGAATAAAATGGTGAATAAAAGTCATGCTTAATAGTACATGTACACAAATGTCAAATTGTGAGTTTCATTATTTATTTTATCATTAACAATTAGATGTCTTGTATTAGGAGTCAAATAAAAGTCTTATAAAAACTACTCACCATGACACCAATTGAAGCCATTCCCCACTTTGTCATAGGCATTCATGGAGTCTTCACCATTCCAAAAGTTCTATATATAATAGTAAATTGCGATAATTTTCAAGCAATAATACGTAAATTAATAATTTTATTTTTTCCTAAACATCAACAAACTAAGTATAAATATTTGCTCATCAAATTCTCTCGCGCACAAATAATTTGAAGAATATTTATTAAAAACCGATATTAGTTATACAATAATTAATAATTACTTAGAAAAAACTTTTGTGAAAACTTGTTTAGTTAAAATTTGGGAGACTGATAACAAAGAAAAGTTAAACAAGGTTCTCTAATGAGTTACAAGCCAAAACAACCCTTTTGATAAATCACCCAAGAAACCAAAGTGAGCCAAACAAAAAGTTTTACGACATCATTGACACTTTGGAAAATGGGTCTTCCTTATCTACCGACGAAGGAACCATGCACGGAGGATCACATCAACCAGAACAACTTTGCCACTATCAATGACAAAAGTAACAAAAGGACTAAAAAAACCTTAAACATTTGGTGGTGCGCAAGTTTAATGATTGACAATTGTGTTATCAACTCTAACCAATCCACACATCCATTTCAAAATTAAATACTCTTAGTAAAATCTTTAATCTTTACATATATGAAACAAAATTGTATTGTTGATGAAAAAGTTTAATTAAAACTGACAAATCAACATCGTAAAAAATTAATGATTAACAAATAACATAAATACTTCATTGTCCAAACTTGTACCTTTTCACCTCTTTGTCCAACTTACAAAATTATTAAGACTATGAGTAAACAAATTGTTTTCTAAATCATAACCAGAAAAATGTTGCACAAAAATGCTGAAAAATGCGCTGATTCTCAAAATTGTTTTTCTCAAATTAGAACTGGAAAGTACTTTTGAGGGTTTATGTCAAAACTTGAAACTTCTCTCCTTGTATCACTTGTAACTTTAATAATGTTACGTAAGGCCATTGATTTTGATGGAAAACTTTCGAGCTTAACTGGATATTGATTACATTTGGAAAACAGTAATTGGTTTATGCAGGAAGAAAGAGGGAGAGAATAATTTAGAAGAAGGGTTTTTGATTTTGAATGGAAAAATATGTTTTTAACAATAAATTTTAACAATTTTTTCTTACGACTTGATATAATATCTTTTAAGTAGTTTCTCATTTCTATATATTTTAAAATTACTTAAAAGATATCATCTTATATTATTGTAAAAAATTTATCAAAATTTAGTTGTCGTCTGAATAAATGTATGAAGACGAAGAAAAGAAGAGATAGTGGGTACGTGTGCATAGTTTTAGTTGCAAGTAAGTATGTATTGTTATTGTGAGGCGGATTCTATATGAGGCATCCAAGTTGAGGGACAACGAGGCTTAATGCTCTATAGTTTGTAGTTGGAGTCACATGAGATGTACGCCAACTAAATACCAGACATCAACAAAACTATAAAAGAATGCAGCCACATAATTGATGCCTCTCTTGCTAAAGCTAACTAACTCACAGCCAAAATGTTATGCACCTTTCAAACTTCTCACAGCTTTTCCTTCGCCTTTCAAATGAACTTTGCGATAAATACAAATCAATCAATAGAAACTCAGATTTTCCTCCCTCATTCTTCAATCCAAGTACATCACCATAATTAAACTGCATCTTGTGGTATAAACATATGCACGTATCCAAACAAACTGCACTTCATCCAGCTGCAGTACAAAACTGACACATTATAGGAATTCAAGCCTCTACCACTATTACTACGATTCTTTCCTTCTGTACCATCCATATACATAAGGTTATACATATATAGAAAATAAATCCTCAACAAAACACTTGTGCTGGAACATGTTCGCAACACTTTCAATGAAAAACAAACTACCAAACCAACAAATTATGTAAGCGAATTAAACTCAACTCATTAGGGTTTTTCGCAGATACCAATTTTTTTCACCTCGTATTCAGTGCTGTTATTGCATCTGCATTCCAAAGTAGTTACACTCTTCGAAAGCAACAACATCTCGAGGATTTCCCTGTCGGCAACCTTCATAGTCAGAAACCAAAGGTGAGTAGACCAAAGAGTTCATGTCACCCCAACTAGTGCTTTCCGTTGAAGTTGTGTTGCTGCTACCACCATTGCTCATCACGTCCATGGATTCCATTCCGTAGTTAAAACCCTCCATTGACCGATCCATTTGTTGCGAGTTCGCGCAGACCAGTTCGCAGAAATCACCCGGGAAGTTTTCAAACCCATGAAATATATTTGATGGCTGATAAGTGACGCTATTGTTTTCATCACTCACCACGGCCACATGATTTACCATGGTTGGAAAAACCTGGTTTGGCAGGGAGGGAATTTCACATGCATTGGTGTATGGCTGCTGCTGCTGATGCTGATGATGATCGTTGGAAAATCTAATTCCCTCTAGTCTGTTAACCATCAAGTTCCTGAGAGAAGTTTGATTGTTCAGACCGTAGTGTTGAAAGGAAACATCAGTGACTGGGAGAGGCACAGAAGAATATTCTGCAGACCAATAAGGGACTTGATTGATGACTTCAGAAGCTGCTATCAAATTCTCGGTTTCTCTTTTCACATCTTGCTTCTGCTGATTGTTGCTGACACGGCGAGCTTGAGCCTGCTGTTCCTTTCTTTGTTTCCCAAGAAGCTTCTTCTTTAGCCTCGTGTTCCAATAGTTCTTTATATCATTGTCTGTGCGCCCTGGTAACTGTGCTGCTATAATTGACCACCTGCATGTATCAGCGACTTCTAAGCGATCAACTAATCGGATTTCTAGTCTACATAATAGAGATTCCTTAATTAACTAGAATAACAAATTCAAATTAACTTTCTCAGCAGATCATTAAGGAACTTATTTAATTACCTGCTTCCAATACTGACATAAAGGCTGCAGATGATGTTGTCTTCTTCTTCTGAGAATCCCCCATGTTTGATGTTTGGTCGAAGATAATTTAGCCATCTAAGACGACAGCTTTTCCCACATCTCTTAAGGCCTAAACCACATACATACAAAGACAATAAGAAACAACCTAAACATTTCTGTGTTCTAAAATAAGATTGGAAAGTTAAATCATTATATATACGTAATTGAGAAGCTTGATCTGCAACAATATTTAATTGACATGTGTTGATTGATGAATATATACCTATTTTCTGGGGCAAGGCTATCCAGTTGCCACCAGTACCATGGTGCTCAATATAAGCCTTGAGTTTAGCATCTTCTTCAGGTGACCATGGACCTTTCTTGACGTTGGCTTTGTCACAACAAGGAGCCCTTCCCATGTCTGCTCTGCCACCTTCTCTCTCTGTGTCAGTTGGTCTGAGTCTCAAGTAAGCCAATCTTTGTTATGGGTTCAGTATAACGATAATAATGGTGTGTTTCTATATATATAAGAGGGGGAGAAAGAGGAGAGAGAAATAGCCTGGAGAAGGAGAAAGAGAGAGAGAGAGGGCTTTGGAAGGTTTCAAAAAGGTGAAGGAAGGAAAAGATATTCCTTTATGCTTAAAATAATGGGTGAATTGAAAAATGGCTGGAAATAGACCATTATTTTTGTTTGTCCTTCTTACTATGTATGCTCTATAATTAAAAAGGGAATTATGATAAGAAAATGTTTACAGAAAGCATGAAGAAGAATAATGTAAGTCTTTATTTATGATGATCATGCAGTCTCTCTCATATATTATTTTGTTGAAGCAAGGGGGATATGAATTATTGTTGTGGAAGGGTGATGAGATAAACCTCGTGCATGGTGCAAGCAGAGTGGGACCAAAGGTGAAAGGTTAAAGTGGTGAAACCTCATTTCGTTGAATGGTTCTTTCTTTGATTACGTAATGCCCAGATGAGTGATTCTTGGATTGCGCAGGAAAAAGAAGCAGGATGAGTGTTCATGTTTGTCATTTGGAAACTACTTTTCCAAAACCTAAAATCAGTTCAACAATTCACTCCATTTGGTCATTCATGATCAAATTATGGGGACAACATGTGTGAGACTTAACTCACAACTTTTCAAACCTTTCTGCAGTGCTAAAAAGAAGTTCTGAACTGTATATGGTTCACTCATTCAATCATATGCTTAATTTATCCACATCTGAAACATAAATGTGGAATAAAGCATTCAAATTTGTATATTTGTTTTGTTATTTTGAAATGCATTACTAAAATAATATGGAATTAATCTGATTGGTGCTTCATATTCTTGTGTAATGAAAGTGATATATACCAAGAAGTTTCATCACATCTTTCCAATTATAATGATAAAAGGACAGTCTCACGTAAATTAGGGCTAATTATTATTGATGGCTTCTCTTCTCACATTCACTTAGATACATTTATTTATAATAAAAGGAAGAGTTTACTTTGCACTTTATGTCTGTATAATTTTTTAACTGCTTCAAATAATAATCAAATATTGAATTAAGATATTTAAATATAATATAAACTAAATTATTAAATATGAATTAATAAAATCAGTTGTGTTCAGAGAGTACGAATTTGAGTGATTGTAAATGTATCAACGCACATAGTGAAACAAATTATTACTTTTAAAAAAGTTTTTTATCCACAAAATACTTTTTTTTATTCTATATAAAATAAGGAAATGAGCTTTTATTATGTCACTACTTCTTACGTAAAATTTTAAAAATATAAATAAATTTGCAATTATAAATAAAAACAAAGATAATTGTTTTCTATATACCCTTAAATTTTCATTTTACATCCAACATTTCGGACTTCTGATGAATTTATTAAATCATTCTAAAAGTTTAGCAGAAAGTTAGCAAACATTGAATGAAGTTAGAAAAACATTGTAGGGTGCGAAATTAAAGTTTGAAAAAGGAAGATATGTGACTTTTTATTTTTTGCGAAAAATAATGTTTTAGTTGGTAAGTTTTGAGGAAAATGAAAACAGTTTAGTCCAATCAAAAGTTTTGAGTAGAAAATTATAATTTGAAATTCTCAAGCCAAAGTAAATAGATAGAGCAAAACGAAATTTGCTTAATTTTAAAAATAGATAAACTTAGTTATCTAAACATATTTAGGAGACCGAAAATCGCTCACAATTTGATATACTTATATCGTTTTGAATTAGTAGCATATGTATCTTATACCATTGTTTTTAAGTAATATATATGATGTTTCTTTAAATTAAAATAGTATTTAAGTATAAAATATACATTCAAATTTTAAACCCAGGATGAAAAATGTTTAAACATAATGGACGCAGCGCGTGAAGTTAAGATAATTTGTACTACATTTATTTTATTTTTTCCTATTTTATAAATTTAAAAATCATAAATAGAAAATAATATTTGCTTTTTGTATTTTATTTTTCATTCAATTTAAATCATTTAAGATTTTAATTATTTCTTTAATTTTTATTTCATTTCTTATTTTGTTTCCTTCAGATTTATTTTACATAAAAAAAATATTAATAAGAAGCATAAAAGGGACAGAGCAAGAAAATTTCAGTGAAATTCTTCAAATGGTTGAAAAAGAATGTTTTCTTATTAAAATGATAAACTTTTTCATAACATAAAATAAATATTTTAAATAACTATGTTTCTATTTATTTATGATCAAATAAAATGTAATGCCGGCTTTTCATTTAAATAATAAAAAGGTTTTGTTTTGTTTTTTTTATATTTATATTTAAAAGGAAAATTATCTTAGGCAAAATACATGGGATTCTATCTAAGCAGCCTTTATCCAAAAAATAAAAAAGAGATAAGACAACATTATTAATGAATTACTTTTTCGAGTATGCAGGTAGTCAACAACTAGGATTCCCACTATCACCTCTGTTACGTCATCAATTATGTACCTCTCAAAATACTTTCCTCTTCTTCATTATTAATTATCAATATTAACGAGTATTCTATGGGTTATATAAACTTTGTTATGACTTAATCAAATTTTAATATATATAATTGAAATGTAATTTATATAATTAAAAATTAATAGTGATACTATCAATTTCTTTTAAAAATTTAAAATTATATTGTTTTCGAAAAATAAAGTAAATTCATTTTCTTTTTAAAATTAATAATATGATATAATTATCCTTTCAATCAAATCTGTAAAAGGACGTTTGATAGGACTAAAAAAAGAGAAATATATAAAAATTATTTTAAAGTTTTACTTCTAAGATTATTGGAGGTATTATTTAATAGAGAAAAAAAAAGATACATGCAAATTATTTTTTGATTAGTGTAATAAAATTTACATAAAAAATAAGGTACTTTATGAAAATATAATTTAAAAAAGGGCACTAAACATAGAATGCATTTAAAATTGAAGAGATTTAGATGAGTGAAAGTGAAGGAAAATGAGTTGAATTTTGGGAAGGAGATGGACTAGTTGTGTTGTGCATAGAAAGAAAGAAAGTAAAGAAAAGAAAGTTATGGAAGAAACAAAAGTAGGCAACTTTTCAAGAAGCGAAAGAAACGGTCTTGGTGGTTGGCCACCATCATCACTTCTCTCACTTCTCACTCATCTTCTTCGTCATTCCGCCATAACAATTAACCATGGTTAAGTAACTGCCTTCTGTTTTCAACTACGAGTTCCTCTATTTCCACGCTTTGCATGCGTAATCCTAGACCTAGTTTCTGGTGTGAAACAGAGCCTTTTTGACACAGTCCAATCTTTACTTCCATGTAACTTCAACAATCTTCCTTCACTAAATGCAATACAACATGTACGAAACACGAAGAAATGCGATAATTAATTTTCTTTCTTCTTAGTCCATGGATCAATCATACTCAGTTAAGTAGCTTCTAGAAAATTTGCTATTCATACCGTGGTGGAAGGCTTGGGTTTTGTTGTTTATGCGACCAGATCGTGACAGAGAATAATTGTTAGTATTGTTTCAACTGTCACATTAACTCAGAACACTTGGTCAACAATAAGACCAAGTGTGACGCTGAAAATCCAAATGTCTGAAACGGCCAACAGAGGTTTTAACGTAAGTTACAGTAGCAGAGAGACCAAGTGAAGATTATAGTTCCTAGCCGCGGCGGAGAATGTTCTATTCTATCATCAGTGAACATGTCTAAAGAATTAGTATTTTGCAAGATAAAAATTTAGAATTTAGTAAAAGACTTACTGAAAACCAAGTAAAACACCAGAAGCATGAGTCATTGCAATGTTCCTATTTACAAAATGTTTTGAACAATTTTAAGTCTACACTGTAATGGTTGAGTAACATCTCGAAGCATGAATTAGTATACTTCTAGAGTTTTGACCTAGTCCAACATAAAATGGGAACTGGGAAAAACATTTAAAAGAAAAGTGACAAGGTGAATGTAATAACCAAGTGAATTATGTAATACACATGTTAATTGTCCCACATGAGCAATAATAAAAAAGATTAAAACTTTTGTTCGGTTCACTGCTTAGATCCTTTGTAATTGCTTATAAATTTAGGTATTAGAAATTAATAATGATTATTAATTGTGATCCTTCCATTCTGAAATCTAGGAAAGAAAAACATTAATCTCTTGTGTCTTATCAAAATCCATTTATTTTCCAAATGTCAGTTGTTGTTGATTTGTTGGGAGTCAGAAAGTTTGGAAATGAAAATGGAGAAACAGAAGTCAAAAAGAATAGGACATAAGAGACAAAGTGTGAGATCTGAGATTTGCATTTACATTTGAAAAAGAAAACATGGTTTGGGAGTTAATGAAAGTTGTATCCACATTGATAGTGGCATAGTCTGCGGATTAAGAGACACCTGTGTAGCACATATAGATTAATGGGTAACTAATTCTTCCTTCTACATCTTATTTCATTCCAAGAATATTAGTTTATTATTTCATTGTTGGTTGAAAAGCATAAGTATTTCATTTTCCTCATTCTTTATTTCTTTTTATGTTTGAACAATGGCCAGAGTCATGGTAATACTTTATGATAATGCTAATTAGATTAGCTCGTTTATTCACTTAATAAAAAACCTTATGTTAATAAGCAACTGATCTCACAATTCATGTCCCATCTTCATTCTCCATTACTCACTCTTTTTTTTATATGTACAAAATAAAATAAATGTTTTAAATTGTGCAACATCTCATCTCTATTTTTAATTTTTACCAACAACTCTTCCAATGGTTTTTATGAAGTTCTATTTCAATGCGAGTCGTTATTTTCGTATTTAAAAGTTTTTAAATAAATCAAAATGTTTTTTTCTCAAATTATTATAAATTTATTTCAAATTTATATTTCAAACTTGAAGGAAACTTCTAAAAATAAAATTACTTTGTATTTTTTAAGATAAAATCAGTCGTTTAATACTTCTGTTTAATTGACAAACAGCAAAATGCGAGCTTTTAATATAATAGAAGAAAAGACCAAAAAAAATAATTAAAAATAGAGCAAAGGAACAGATGATGCTAATTAGTGAAGAGAACGAAGATAACTGGGCCTTTTCGTATACAGTGAAATTACAATTTTTTTTTTTTTAAATTCAGCAAAAGATTTAGCCATTTCCTACGACGGACCGTGCTCTGTCATATCAATTTTTCTTCTTTTTTTTTTTGTTAATCAAGTTTTTTCTTCTGAATTATAACATGATTATAATTTTAGTTTTTATCTATTTTGTTAAGTATTTGTCCTGATAAAATAGATGATTGAATCCTTAATATTGAAATGCGTTAACAGTTCTTATTACATGACCAAAAATATGCCATGTCAATCATTCATTTTTTGACACTAGTTCTTTTTAAAAGTAAAAATAAAAAATGTATAAAACTATATCTTTAATATATATATATATATATAAAACTATAAAAATAAAAATAAGAATTCGTGTGGTTCTAAGACTTCTATAATTAAAATAAAAAATATATAAAACTATATCTTTAAAAATTATTTTTTACATAATATATTAGAAACCGTACTTAGAACACGATTTTATTACTTTTAAAATCGTGTTTAATAAAACTTTACCTATTCAGGTAATATTTTAAAAATCTGTCTATTAATAATTTTGTTAAAAAATCACACTACTTTTGTAAAAAAAAAAAAAAATCCCATGATCAACCCACATGAACTGTGAAAACTTCAATCTCAAACTGGCTAAAACCATTAGTTTAACACTGTAATACCAAAATGATAAAAATTCAGAAAAAATAAATAAAAAAGTAACAAAAAAATATATATTGTGAGAATACTGGATAGTAGTCACCAGATCATTGCAATTGCACCACCAGAGGGAGAAAAAAAATATTCTAGCCATTTCCACCAGTTGTTTATGCAACACCAGAGAGAGAAAAAAAACTTCAATTACCATTTCCCTGCCCAACCATCAAGACAAATCCTACCACGAACTTAAACTCAAACTCCAATTTCGCGTTAATGCTTTGTACTCGTTACTGCGCGTGTCGTGATAAATCGAGTAGAACATGAATTCAAGGGAACAAATAGGTCCTCAGTCTGTCAGGCACAGACTCCAGAATGCAGGGCTTATTTCGTTAACGCCATGTAGTTCCTATACAATATTTCCCTTATTACAGTGTATTACAATTTTCTTGTGCACCTTATAGTCATCTCAATGCAACATATTCTGGAAAATCGATTCAAAAAATGAACAAAAGTCATCCAAAAAATTTATCAGGTTCAGGTAGATTATCAGCTACCTTTTGATTTGGCAACTTCAGTTTATGGTACTAATTGAGGAGAATTGAACCATTCCTATCTCGAAAAGGAATTAACCAAGAAACATAATCTCAAAACCGTTGGGTAGTTCCATCATGGTAACAGTTTTCGCGAACTTGTTTAATATAAAAAGTCCTGCTCACCAGTACAGCATGTTTAGCAGCTCAACAATTTCTGCTTTTACACCTACTTTTCTACTTCCACTAAAAAAAACGTTAAAAGAAAAACAAGGTACGCAATTAACGCATCTAGAAATTTTTCGACCAATAAAAAGATAAATAGTCCACTGAAAATTATTTCTTCAGTAGCATTAAATACACCACAGTACTATCTACAGCTAATCGTGTATATATATCTGATAGCAAAATTTTAAAAGTAACTTCTAGAGCTCGCAAATGTTAAAAGCAATTATGTTCAGCCAAACATGCAACTTGGATCAATTCTTATTGCGCTTATCTCAGCTCAACAGTCCAATTCATCTCATCCGCCGAAAGACCCATCTGTAATCTGGTTAGGACTGTATAAAGTTGCTGTGAAACCACGCCAATACCATCCCCATATGATACCCTGCAGAATTTAAAATTAAAAAAAAATGTGAACCACTTATTCAAACTGGCTTTATAAGCAAAATGATTGGAAGAGTTACACGAAAAACTCGGTTGACAGGGTTTATTTTTTCGTGACAATATTAAAAGTCTTTGATTTGGTCTCATATATGTTAATGTATAAAGTGCAAATTGTCTTTCGCAATTACTGCAATGTACCTCTTGCCAAGATAAGTAATACTGCCAACAGGTGACACAACCACAGCTGTTCCCGTGCAGAAGACCTCGTCAGCATCTAGCAATTCATCCACTGATACGAATCGCTCCTCAACCTGCACACGTATCAGATGAACCGTGGGAAATTAAGAAAAAGAAATGTGACTAATGGCATTAGAAACAGTAAAGAGCAGTGTAGTCTAAAGTCTAAATAAAAACTGTAACCTCTACCCAGTTATTTTCCAGGTGACATTAAAGAACACTTGGCAGGAATCAATTATTAAAAAACAAAATAAACAGGTAATAAAAGTCAAGTAAAAAATATTTAGGTTGTCAATGCCTAAACAAATGGATAATGAGCACTGTGGTTACTATATATAATAAGAGCAAGAGAGATACTTAGAATTGTATAAACTACAACGGGATAAACTTATCACAGTATGAAATAACGGGAAAATGTGAAAGCGTATAGAATAAAAGAATATAATGGAATCGTAAAAAGAATTATGTCAAAAGTGTCCGTCCGCAACAGAAGATATTTATCTTCTGAGGGTTGTTGTAAAATTGCAAAAGTAGAGAAAAATTCTGATACATTTTTTTCATTAAAAAGGAAAAACATGACTGAATGCAAGATAAGTGTTGTGGAAAGCTTGGAAAATGAAACTAGTTCACTTGGCTCATCTTATTATTATACAACATTTATGACGGGATAACTACTAAAGTGAGAACTCTAGAAGACGAGGGTAAGGACTAATCTGTAAGGATGGGCCTACGCCAAAGTTTAGTAACAAATCCCTAGTTTAATCTAGTCTTGGATACAATGTACTAGTAGGGACACAAGATTGTTCCTAAATGTATGCATTTTGCATATGGTATAGTTTTGATCGAAGAATCAAGGGAAGAGCTTAACGCTAAACTAGCTTTGGAGACAGATATCAGAATCAACAGATTATCCCTTGAACTGGGTTGAGACAAACTATATGGATGGCAACTTTAGCAAAAACACAAGAGGATAGCTTGGACATAAAATTGGGAGAAGTCATATTACATGTTTCAAGGTTTATGGACATAGCATCTGTATTACAAAGTGGAGGAAAAAATAATGAAGATGTCACATACAGGATACAAGTTGAGGAGTAGTTTAAATAGAGGAAGACATGGAAGATTTTGTTAGGAATCCAAGTGTGAGTCTAAGACCCACATTGACCAGAAATGAGAAAGTAGAGCACTATATAAGAATAAAGACCCATAAACCCATTGCCTTAAGGTTTTGGGTTGAGAGTGGTGTCAGTGCTTTATATGGTTTGGCTCAGGTCTCATTGGTGTTGTATCTCCCCAGTGATACCTCCTCCTTAAAAATCTAAGAAGTGGTATCAGAGCCGATGGTTAATACCGGCTCAGGCGAGTGCAGTACCAGTATTTAAGAAGAACGACGGTACAGAAAAGGACAGAAAAGGAGTACTCGTGGTTGGGCGGCTTCCGCTGGAAGGAGAGTGTACCAATGTGGTTGAAGGGACTCACCCTTGAAGGGGAGATGGTTAGAAATCCAAGTGTAAGTCTAAGTCCCACATTGACCAGAAATGAGAAAGTAGAGCACTATATAAGAATAAAGACCCATAAACCCATTGTCTTAAGGTTTTTAGCCTTAAGGTTTTTGGTTGAGAGTGATGTCAGTGTCTTATGTGGTTGAGCTCAGGTCTCATTGGTGTTGTATCTCCCCAGTGATACCCTCTCCTTTATAAACCTGACAAGTGGTATCAGAGTCGATGGTTAATACCGACTCAGACGAGTGCAGTATGGTCCTAGTATCGAAAGTCTTCCTGACAGTGTTGGTCAGGTAAAGCGTGTCCCATTAAGAAGAACGGCGGTACAGAAAAGGGCAGAAAATTAGTACTCGTGGTTGGGCAGCTTCCGCTGGAAGGGGAGTGTACCAATGTGGTTGAAGGGACTCACCCTTGAGGGGGAGATTGTTAGGAATCCAAGTGTGAGTCTAAGTCCCACATTGACCAGAATTGAGAAAGTACAGCACCATATAAGGATCAAGGCCCATAAACCCATCGCCTTAAGGTTTTGGGTTGAGAGTGGTGTCAATGCCTTATGTGGTTAGGCTCAGGTCTCATTGGTGTTTGTATCTCCCTAGTGAAACCCCCTCTATGTAAACCTAACAAGTAGTATCAGAGCCGATGGTTAAAACCGGCTCAGACGAGTGTAGTATGGTCCTAGTATCGAAAGTCTTCCTGGCAAGGGTCCCAGGTAAGGGTTCCAGGTAAGCGTGTCCCGTTAAGAAGAACGGCGGTACAGAAAAGGGCAGAAAAGGAGTACTCATGGTTGGGCACCTTCCGCTGGAGGGGGAGTGTACCAATGTGGTTGAAGGGACTCACCCTTGAGGGGGAGATTGTTAGGAATACAAGTGTGAGTCTAAGTCTCACATTGACCAGAAATGAAGAAGTAGAGCACTACATAAGAATAAAGACCCATAAACCCATTGCCTTAAGGTTTTGGGTTGAGAGTGGTGTCAGTGCTTTATATGGTTTGGCTCAGGTCTCATTGGTGTTGTATCTCCCCAGTGATACCTCCTCCTTAAAAA
>Ga0209589_1001591_pt1 | contig 37828 bp, 15 predicted proteins | sample CowpeawhiteBW_FD_187525 | JGI IMG/M metagenome (GOLD analysis project Ga0209589, IMG submission 187525) | Root nodule microbial communities of legume samples collected from California USA - Cow pea white BW (SPAdes) (version 2) | ecosystem: Host-associated > Plants > Roots > Nodule | place: USA...
AAAACTTTGCAGAGAGGTCCTTGATAAATTTAAAAACTTTGCAGGGAGATCCTTGATAAATTTCAAATCTTTGCAGAAAGGTCCTTGATTAAATTGAAAACTTTGAAGGGAGGTCCATGATAAATTTTAAAACTTTGCAGGGAGGTCCTTCATATTTTTAAATACTTTGCAGGGAGGTCCTTCATATTTTTAACAACTTTGCAGAAAGGTGCTTGATAGATTTAAAAACCTTGCAGGGAGGTCCTTGGTAAATTTAAACACTTTGGTAGGAGATCCCTCATAAAATTAAAATATTTGCAGAGAGGTCCTTGATAAATTTAAAAACTTTGCAGGTAGGTTCTTCATATTTATAAAAATATTGTAGAGAGATCCTTGATAGATTGAAAAACTTTGCAGGGAGGTCCTTGATTAATTTTGAAAACTTTGCAGGGAAGTCCTTGATAAATTTAAGAACTTTGCTTGGATATCCTTCATAAAACTAAAATATTTGCAGAGAGGTCCTTGATAAATTTAAAAACTTTGCTGGGAGGTCCTTGATAAATTTAACAATTTAGCAGAGAGGTCCTTCATATTTTTAAAAACTTTGCAGAGAGGTCCTTCATATTTTTAAAAACTTTGCAGTGAGGTCGTTGATAGATTTAAAAACTTTGCAGGGAGGTCTTTGATAAATTTAAAAATTTTGCAGGGAGGACCTTAATATTTTTAAAACCTTTTGTAGAGGTCCTTGATAGGTTTAAAAACTTTGCAAAGACGTCCTTGAGAAATTTAAAAACTTTATAGGGAGGTCCTTGATAAATTTAAAACTTTACTGGGTGATCCCTCATAAAATTAAAAACTTATCAGAGATGTCCTTGATAAATTTAAACACTTTGCAGGGAGGTCTTCGATAAATTTGAAAACTTTGCATGAGGTCCTATATAAATTTAAAAACTTTGATCGGAGATTTCTCATAAAATTAAAAACTTTGCAGAGAGGTCCTTGATAAATTTAAAAACTTTGTAGGGAGGTCCTTGATAAAGTTAAAATTTTAGTAGGTAGGTCCTTCATATTTTTAAAAACTTTGCAAGAGAGGTACTTGATAGATTTAAAAACTTTCTACGTAGATCCTTTATAAATTTCAAATCTTTACAGAAAGGTCCTTGATTTATTTGAAAACTTTGTATGAAGGTCTTTGATAAATTTAAAAACTTTGCAGGGAGGTCCTTGATAAATTTAAAAATGTTGCAGAGAGGTCCTTCATATTTTTAAATACTTTGCAGGGAGGTGCTTGATATATTTAAAAACTTTTTAGGGAGGCCCTTGATAAATTTTGAAAACTTTGCAGGGAGGTCTTTGATAAATTTAGGAACTTTGCTGGGAGATCCCTCATAAAATTAAAAACTTTGTAGAGAGGTCCTCTATAAATTTAAAAACTTTGCAGGGAGGTCCTTGATAAATTTAAAAATTTTGCAGGGAGGACCTTCATATTTTTAAAAACTTTGTAGAGAGGTCTTTGATAGATTTAAAAACTTTGCAAGGATGTCCATCATAAATTTGAAAACTTTGCAGGGAGGTCCTTGATAAAATTGAAAATTTTGAAGGTAGGTCCTTGATAAGTTTAAAAACTTTGCAGGAAGATCTTGATAAATATAAAAACTTTGCAAGGAGGTCCTTGATAGATTTAAAAACTTTGTTGGGAGGTCCTTGATAAATTTAAAATCTTTGCAGGGAGGTCCTTGATAAATTTAAAACTTTGCTGGGAGATCCCTCATTAAATTAAAAACTTTGCAAAGAGGTCCTTGATAAATTTAAAAACTTTGCAAGGAGGTCCATGATAAAGTTGAAAACTTTGCAGGAAGGTCCTTGATAAATTTAAAATTTTGCAGGGAGGTCCTTGAAAGATTTAAAAACTTTACCGGGAGGTTATTGATAAATTTGAAAACTTTGCAAGGAGGTCCTTGATAAATTTGAAAACTTTGCAAGGAGGTGCTTGATAAATTTAAAAACTTTGCTGGGAGATCCCTCATAAAAATAAAAACTTTGCAGAGAGGTTCTTCATAAATTTAAAAACTTGGTAGGGAGATCCTTTATAAATTTAAAAATTTTTGCAGTGAGGTCCTTCATATTTTTAAAAACTTTGCAGAGAGGTCCTTGATAGATTTAAAAACTTTGCAAGAAGGTCTTTGATAAATTTGAAAACTTTGCGGAGGTCCATGATAAATTTGAAAACTTTAAAGGAGGGTCCTTGATAAATTTAAAAACTTTGCTAGGAGATCCCTCATAAAATTAAAAACCTTGCATAGAGGTCCTTGATAAATTTAAAAATTGTGCAGGGAGGTCCTTGTTAAATTTAAAAACTTTGCAGGGAGGTCCTTTATATTTTTAAACAATTTGTAGAGAGGTCCTTGATAGATTTAAAAACTTTGCAGGGAGGTCCTTGATAAATTTGAAAACTTTGCAGGGAGGTCTTTCATAAATTTGAAAACTTTGAAGGGAGGTCTTTGATAAATTTAAAAACTTTGTTGGGAGATCCCTCATCAAATTAAAAATCTTGCAGAGAGGTCTTTGTTGGGAGATCCCTTTTAAAATTAAAAACTTTGCAGAAAGGTCCTTGATAAATTTAAAAACTTTGTAATGAAATCCCTTATAAATTTAAAAACTTTGCAGGAACGTCCTTGATAAATTTAAAAATTTTACAGGGAGGTCCTTCATAATTTTAAAAACATTGCAGGGACGTCCTACAAATTTTTAAAATCTTTACAGAGGTCTGTCATACATTTAAAAACTTTGCAAGGAGGTCCTTGATAAATTTAAAAACTTTGCATGAGGTCCTTGATAAATTTAAAACTTTGCAGGAGGTCCTTGATAAATTTAAAATTTTGCTGGGAGATCCCTCATAAAATTAAAAACTTTGCAGGAGGTCCTCGATAAATTTAAAAACTTTGCAGGGAGGCCCTTGATAAATTTAAAAATTTTAAGGAGGTCCTTCATATTTTTAAAAAACAATGCAAAGAGGTCCTTGATTGATTTAAAAATTTGCAGGGAGCTCCTTGATAAATTTAAAAACTTTGCTGGGAGATCCCTCATAAAATTAAAAACTTTGCAGAGAGGTCCTCGATAAATTTAAAAATTTGTGGGGAGGCCCTTGATAAATTTAAAAATTTTAAGGAGGTCCTTCATATTTTAAAAAAACAATGCAAAGAGGTCCTTGATTGATTTAAAAATTTGCAGGGAGCTCCTTGATAAATTTAAAACTTTTTTGGGAGATTCCTCATTAAATAAAAAACTTTGCATAGAGGTTCTTGATAAATTCAAAACCTTTGCAAGGAGGTCCTTGATACTTTTAAAAAATTTGCAAAGAGGTCCTTGATAGATTTAAAAACTTTGCAGGGATGTCCTTGATAAATTTCAAAACTTTCCATGGAGGTCCTTGATAAATTTAAAAATCTGTTGGGCGATCCCTCATAAAATCAAAAACTTTGCAGAGAAGTCCATGATAAATTTAAAAACTTTGCAGGGAGGTCCTTGATAAATTTAAAAATTATGTAGGGAGGTCCATTACATTTTTAAAAAGTTTGCAAAGATGTCCTTGATAGATTTAAAAACTTTGCAGGGAGGTCATTGATAAATCTACAAACTTTGCAGGGAGGTCCTTGATAAATTTGAAAAGATTGCAGTGAGGTCCTTGATAAATTTAAAAACTTTATTGGGAGATCGCTCATAAAATTAAAAACTTTACAGAAAGGTCCTTGATAAATTTAAAAACTTTGCAAGGAGGTCCTTAATAAATTTAAAAATTTTGCAGAGAGGTCCTTCATATTTTTAAAAACTTTGCAGTGAGGTCCTTGATAGATTTAAAAACTTTGCAGAGAGGTCCTTGATAAATTTAAAAATTTTGCAAAGAGGACCTTTATATTTTTAAAACCTTTTGTAGAGAGGTCCTTGATAGGTTTAAAAACTTTGCAAGGACGTCCTTAATAAATTTAAAAACTTTATAGGGAATTCCTTGATAAATTTAAAACTTTGCTGGGTGATCCCTCATACAATTAAAAACTTATCAGAGAGGTCCTTGATAAATTTAAACACTTTGCAGGGAGGTCCTCGATAAATTTGAAAACTTTGCATGAAGGTCCTATATAAATTTAAAAACTTTGATGGGAGATCCCTCATAAAATTAAAAACATTGCAGAGAGGTCCTTGATAAATTTAAAAACTTTGTAGGGAGGTCCTTTATAACTTTAAAATTTTGCACGGAGGTCCTTCCTATTGTTAAAAACATTGCAGAGAGGTCCTTGATATATTTAAAATCTTTGCAATGAGGTCTTTGAAAAATTTAAAAACTTTGCAGGGAGGGCCTTGATAAATTTAAAATATTTGTAGAGAGGTCCTTCATATTTTTAAAAACTTTGTAGAGAGGTCCTTGATAGATTTAAAAACTTTCCAGGGAGATCCTTGATAAATTTCAAATCTTTAAAGAGAGGTCCTTAATTAATTTGAAAACTTTAAAGGGAGGGCCTTGATAAATTTAAAAACTTTGTTGGGAGATCCCTCATAAAATTAAAAACCTTTTAGAGAGGTCCTTGATAAATTTAAAAACTTTGAAGGTGCTTGATAAATTTAAAAATTTTGCGGGGAGGTCCTTCAGATCTTTAAAAACTTTGCAGGGAGGTTCTTCATATTTTAAAAAACTTTACAGAGAGCTCTTTGATAGATTTAAAAACTTTGCAGGCAGGTGCTTGGTAAATTTGAAAACTTTGCAGGGAGGTCCTTGATAAATTTAAAATTTTGCAAGGAGGTCTTTCATATTTTTAAAAACTTTGTAGAGAGGTCCTTGATAGAATTAAAAATGTTGTAGGGAGGTCCTTGATAAATTTGAAAACTTTGCAGGGAGGTCCTTGATAAATTTGAAAACTTTACATGGAGGTCCTTGATAAATTTAAAAACTTTGATGGGAGATCCCTCACAAAATTAGAAACATTGCAGAGAGGTCCTTGATAAATTTAAAAATTTTGTATGGAGGTCGTTCATATTTTTAAAAACTTGGTAGAGAGGTCCTTGATAGATTTAAAAACTTTGCAGGGAGGTCCTTGATAAATTTAAAAACTTTGCAGGGAGGTCCTTTATAACTTTAAAAACTTTTCACGGAGGTCCTTCATATTGTTCAAAACATTGTAGAGAGGTCCTTGATATATTTAAAATCTTTGCAAGGAGGTCCTATATAAATTTAAAAACTTTGCACGGAGGTCCTTGATAAATTTAAGACTTTGTTGAGAGATCCCTCATAAAATTAAAAACTTTGCAGAGAGGTCCTTGATAAATTTTAAAACTTTGCAAGGACGTCCCTGATAAATTTAAAAACTTTGCAGGGACATCCTGGATAAATTAAAAATTTTGCAAGGCGGTCTTTCATATTTTTAAAAAATTTTAAGGAGGTCCTTCATGTTTTTAAAAACATTACAGAGAGGTCCTTGATATATTTAAAATCTTTGCAAGGAGTTCCTTGATAAATTTAAAAGTTTTGCACGGAGGTCTTTGATAAATTTAAAACTTTGTTGGGAGATCCTCGTAAAATTATGAAGGACCTCTATGATAAGTTTTTAATTTTATGAGGGATCACCCAAGAAAGTTTTAAATTTATCAATGACTTCCATATAAAGTTTTTAAATTTATCAAGGACTTCCCTGCAAAGTTTTTAAATCTATCAAGGACCTCACTACAAAGTTTTTAAAAATATGAAGGACCTCACTGCAAAGTTTTTAAAAATATGAAGGACCTCTTTGCTAAATTTTTAAATTTATCAGGACCTCCCTGCAAAGTTTTTAAATTTATCAGGGACCTCCGTGCAAAGTTTTTAAAGGACCTTCATACAAAATTAAAAACTTATCATAGAGGTCCTCCTTGATAAATTTAAAAATTTTGCAGGGAAGTCCTTGATAAATTTAAAACTTTGCTGGCAGATCCCTCATTAAATTAAAAACTTTGCAGAGAAGTCCTCGATAAATTTAAAAACTTTTCAAGCAGGTCCATGATAAAGTTGAAAACTTTGCAAGAAGGTCCTTGATAAATTTAAAATTTTGCAGGGAGGTCCTTGATAGATTTAAAAACATTGCAGGGAGGTCATTGATAAATTTGAAAACTTTGCAGGAGGTCCTTAATAAATTTAAAATTTTGTTGGGAGAACCCTCATAAAATTAAAAACATTGTAAAGAGGTTCTTGATAAATGTAAAAACTTTGTTGGGAGGTCCATGATAAAGTTAAAAACTTTCCAGGAGGTCCTTGATAAATCTAAAATTTTGCAGGGAGGTCCTTGATAGATTTAAAAAGCTTTGCAAGGATGTCCTTTATAAATTTGAGAACAATGCAGGGGTTCCTTGATAAATTTGAAAACTTTGAAGGGAGGTCCTTGATAAATTTAAAAACTTTGCTGGGACATCCCTCATAAAATTAAAAACTTTTGCAGAGAGCTCCTTGATAAATTTAAAAACTTTGTAGGGAGGTCGATGATAAATTTAAAAATTTTGCAGAGAGGTCCTTCATATTTTTTTTAAAACTTTGCAGGGAGGTCCTTAATATTTTTAAAAACTTTACAGAGAGGTCCTTGATAGATTCAAAAACTTTACAAGGAGGTCCTTGATAAATTTGAAAAATTTGCAAAGAGATCCTTGATAAATTTAAAAACTTTGCAGGGAGATCCCTCATTAAATAATAAACTTTGCAGATAGCTCCTTACAAAATTTAAAAACTTTGCAGGGAGGTCCTTGATAAATTTAAAAACTTTGTAGGGAGGTCCTTGATAAATTTGAAAACTTTGCACGGAGGTCTTTGATAAATTTAAAAACTTTGCTGGGAGATCCCTCATAAAATTAAAAACTTTGCAAAGAGGACCTTTATAAATTTAAAATTTGGAGGAAGGTCCTTGATAAATTTAAAAATTTTGCAAGGAGGTCCTTCATATTGTTAAAAACAGTGCAGAGAGATCCTTGATATATTTAAAAACTCTGCAAGGAGGTCCTTGATAAATTTAAAAATTTTGCAGGCAGGTCCTTGATAAATTTGAAAACTTTGCAGGGAGGTCCTTATAAATTTGAAAACTTTTCTGGAAGATCCCTCATAAAATTAAAAACAATGCAGAGAGGTCCTTGATAAATTTAAAAACTTTGCATTGAGGTATTTCATAGATTTAAAAATATTGCAGTCCTTCATATTTTTTAGAAACTTTGCAGAGAGGTCCTTTATAGATTTAAAAACTTTGCAGAGAGGTACTTCAAAAATTTAAAAACTTTGTAGGGAGGTCCTTGATAAATTTAAAAATTTTGCAAAGATGTCCTTGATAGATTTAAAAACTTTGCAGGAAGGTCCTTGATAAATTTGAAAACTTTGCAGGGAGGTCCTTGATAAATTTGAAAACTTTGAAGGTAAATCCTTGATAAATTTAAAAACTTTGTTGGGAGATCCCTCACCAAATTAAAAACCTTGCAGAGGAGTCATTGGTAAATTTAAAAAGTTTACAGAGTTGTCCTTGATAAATTTAAAAACTTTGCAGGGAGGTCCTTTATAACTTTAAAAACTTTGCACAGAGGTCCTTCATATTATTAAAAAATTGCAGAGAGATCCTTGATATATTTAAAATCTTTGCAAGGTGGTACTTGATAAATTTAAAATTTTGCACGGAGGTCCTTGATAAATTTAAGACTTTGTTGGGAGATCACTCATAAAATTAAAAACTTTGCAGAGAGGTCCTTGATAAATTTAAAAACTTTGCAAGGAGGTCCTTGATAAATTTGAAAACTTTGCACGGAGGTCTTTGATAAATTTAAAAACTTTGTTGGGAGATCCCTCAAAAAATTAAAAACTTTACAGAGATCCTTGATAAATTTAAAATTTGGAGGGAGGTCCTTGATAAATTTAAAAATTTTGCAAGGAGGTCCTTCCTATTGTTAAAAACATTGCAGAGAGGTCCTTGATATATTTAAAAACTCTACAGGGAGGTCCTTGATCAATTTAAAAATTTTGCAGGGAGGTCCTTGATCAATTTGAAAACTTTGAAGGGAGGTCCTTATAAATTTGAAAACTTTTCTGGAAGATCCCTCATAAGATTAAAAACTTTGCAGAGAGGTCCTCGATAAATTTAAAAACTTTGCATTGAGGTCTTTTATAAATTTAAAAATATTGCAGTCCTTCATATTTTTTAGAAACTTTGGAGAGAGGTCCTTTATAGATTTAAAAACTTTGCAGAGAGGTACTTGATAAATTTAAAAACTTTGCAGCGAGGTCCTTGATAAATTTAAAAATTTTGCAGAGATGTCCTTGAAAGATTTAAAAACTTTGCAGGGAGGTCCTTGATAAATTTGAAAACTTTGCAGGGAGGTCCTTGGTAAATTTGAAAACTTTGAAGGTAAATCCTTGATAAATTTAAAAACTTTGTTGGGAGATCCCTCACCAAATTAAAAACCTTGCAGAGGAGTCATTGGTAAATTTAAAAAGTTTACAGAATTGTCCTTGATAAATTTAAAAACTTTGCAGGGAGGTCCTTTATAACTTTAAAAACTTTGCACGGAGGTCCTTCATATTGTTAAAAAATTGCAGAGAGGTCCTTGATATATTTAAAATCTTTGCAAGGTGGTACTTGATAAATTTAAAATTTTGCACGGAGGTCCTTGATAAATTTAAGACTTTGTTGGGAGATCACTCATAAAATTAAAAACTTTGCAGAGAGGTCCTTGATAAATTTAAAAACTTTGCAAGGAGGTCCTTGATAAATTTGAAAACTTTGCACGGAGGTCTTTGATAAATTTAAAAACTTTGTTGGGAGATCCCTCAAAAAATTAAAAACTTTACAGAGATCCTTGATAAATTTAAAATTTGGAGGGAGGTCCTTGATAAATTTAAAAATTTTGCAAGGAGGTCCTTCCTATTGTTAAAAACATTGCAGAGAGGTCCTTGATATATTTAAAAACTCTACAGGGAGGTCCTTGATCAATTTAAAAATTTTGCAGGGAGGTCCTTGATCAATTTGAAAACTTTGAAGGGAGGTCCTTATAAATTTGAAAACTTTTCTGGAAGATCCCTCATAAGATTAAAAACTTTGCAGAGAGGTCCTCGATAAATTTAAAAACTTTGCATTGAGGTCTTTTATAAATTTAAAAATATTGCAGTCCTTCATATTTTTTAGAAACTTTGGAGAGAGGTCCTTTATAGATTTAAAAACTTTGCAGAGAGGTACTTGATAAATTTAAAAACTTTGCAGCGAGGTCCTTGATAAATTTAAAAATTTTGCAGAGATGTCCTTGAAAGATTTAAAAACTTTGCAGGGAGGTCCTTGATAAATTTGAAAACTTTGCAGGGAAGTCCTTGATAAATTTGAAAACTTTGAAGGTAAATCCTTGATAAATTTAAAAACATTGCTGGGAGATCCCTCATCAAATTAAAAACCTTGCAGAGGAGTCATTAATAAATTTAAAAAATGTAGTTGTCCTTGATAAATTTGAAAACTTTGCAGGGAGGTCCTTTATAACTTTAAAAACTTTGCACTGAGATCCTTCATATTGTTAAAAAAATTGCAGAGAGGTCCTTGATATATTTAAAATCTTTGCAAGGAGATCCTTGATAAATTTAAAATTTTACACGGAGGTCCTTGATAAATTTAAGACTTTATTGGGAGATCCCTCATAAAATTAAAAACTTTGCAGAGAGGTCCTTGATAAATTTTAAAACTTTGCAAGGAGGTCCTTGATAAATTTAAAAACTTTGCAGGGACATCCTTGATAAATTAAAAATCTTGCAAGGAGGTCCTTCATATTTTTAAAAAAAAAAATTTCCTTCATATTTTTAAAAACATTGTAGAGAGGTTCTTGATATATTTAAAATCTTTGCAAGGAGGTCCTTGATAAATTTAAAAACTTTGCACGGAGGTCCTTGATAAATTTAAAAATTTGTAAGGAGATACCTCGTAAAATTAAAATCTTTGGAGAGAGGTTCTCGATAAATTTAAAAAATTTGTTGAGAGGTCCATGATAAAGTTAAAAACTTTGCTGGGAAGTCCTTGATAAATTTAAAATTTTACATGGAGGTTCTTGATAGATTTAAAAACTTTGCAGGGAGGTCCTTGATAAATTTGAAAACTTTGCAGGGAGGTCCTTGATAAATTTAAAACTTTGCTGGGAGATCCCTCATTAAATTAAAAACTTTGCAAAGAGGTCCTTGATACATTTAAAAACTTTGCGGAGGTCCATGATAAAGTTGAAAACTTTGCAGGGATGTCCTTGATAAATTTAAAATTTTGCAGGGAGGTCCTTGATAGATTTAAAAACTTTAGTTGTTGATAAATTTGAAAACTTTGCAGGGAGGTCCTTGATAAAATTGAAAAGTTTGAAGGTAAGTCCTTGATAAATTTAAAAACTTTGCAGGGAGATCTTGATAAATTTAAAAATTTTGCAGGGAGGTCCTTCATATTTTTAAATACTTTGCAAGGAGGTCCTTGATAGATTTAAAAACTTTGTTGGGAGGTCCTTGATAAATTTAAAAACTTTGCAGGGAGGTCCTTGATAAATTTAAAATTTTGCTGGGAGATCCCTCATTAAATAAAAAACTTTGCAAAGAGGTCCTTGATACATTTAAAAACTTTGCAAGGAGGTCCATGATAAAGTTGAAAACTTTGTAGGGAGGTCCTTGATAAATTTAAAATTTTGCAAGGAGGTCCTTGATAGATTTAAAAACTTTACAGGGAGGTTATTGATAAATTTGAAAACTTTGCAAGGAGGTCCTTGATAAATTTGAAAACTTTGCAAGGAGGTCCTTGGTAAATTTAAAAACTTTGCTGGGAGGTCCTTCATATTTTTAAAAACTTTGTAGAGAGGTCTTTGATAGATTTCAAAATTTTGTAAGGATGCACTTGATAAATTTGAAAACTTTGCAGGGAGGTCCTTGATAAAATTGAAAAGTTTGAAGGTAGGTCATTGATAAATTTAAAAACTTTGCAGGGAGATTTTAATAAATTTAAAAATTTTGCAGGGAGGTCCTTCATATTATTAAAAACTTTGACAGAAGTCCTTTATAGATTTAAAAACTTTGCTAGGATGTCCTTGATAAATTTAAAAACCTTTTAGGGAGGTCCTTGATAAATCTGAAAACTTTGCAGGGAGGTCCTTGATAGATTTAAAAACTTTGATGGGAGATCCCTCATCAAATTAAAAACTTTACAGAGAGGTCCATGACAAATTCCAAAACTTTGTAGAGAGGTCCTTGATAAATTTAAAAAAATTTTAAGGAGGTCCTTCATATTTTTAAAAACTATGCAGGGAGGTCCTTGATAGATTTAAAAACTTTGCAGGGAGGTCCTTGATAAATTTAAAACCTTTGATGGGGATCCTCATAAAATTAAAAACTTTGCATAGAGGTCCTCGATAAAATTAAAAACTTTGCAGGTAGGCCCTTGATAAATTTAAAAATTTTAAGGAGGTCCTTCATATTTAAAAAAAAAAACAATGCAAACAAGTCTTTGATTGATTTAAAAATTTGCATGGAGGTCCTTGATAAATTTAAAACTTTTTTGGGAGATTCCTCATTAAATAAAAAACTTTACATAGAGGTCCTTGATAAATTTAAAACCTTTGCAAGGAGGTCCTTGATACTTTTAAAAAAATTGCAAAGAGGTCCTTGATAGATTTAAAAACTTTGTAGGGAGGTCCTTGATAAATTTGAAAATTTGCAGGGAGATCTTTGATAAATTTGAAAACTTTCCAAGGAGGTCCTTGATAAATTTAAAAATCTTGGGCGATCCCTCATAAAATTAAAAACTTTGCAGAGAGGTCCATGATAAATTTAAAAACTTTGCAGGGAGGTCCTTGATAAATTTAAAAATTTTGCAGGGAGGTCCATTACATTTTTAAAAACTTTGCAAAAAGGTCCTTGATAGATTTAAAAACTTTGCAAGGAGGTCATTGATAAATCTACAAACTTTGCAGGGAGGTCCTTGGTAAATTTGAAAAGATTGCAGTAAGGTCCTTGATAAATTTAAAAACTTTGCAAGGAGGTCCTTGATAAATTTAAAAATTTTGGTCCTTAATAAATTGAAGAACTTTGCAGGGAGGTCCTTTATAAATTCAAATACTTTTCTGGGAGATCCCTCATAAAATTAAAAGCTTTGCAGAGAGATCCTTGATAAATTTAAAAACTTTGTAGGGACGTCCTTGATAAATTTAAAAATTTTGTAGGGAGGTCCTTATATTTTAACAACTTTACAGAGAGGTCCTTGATGGATTTAAAAACTTTGTTGGGAGGTCCTTGATAAATTTGAAAAGATTGCAGCGAAGTCCTTGAAAAATTTAAAAACTTTGCTAGGAGATGCCTCATAAAATTAAAAACTTTCTAGAGATGTCCTTGATAAATTTAAAAACTTTGCAGGGAGTTGCTTGATAAATTTAAAAATTTTGCAGGGAGGTCCTTCATATTTTTAAATACTTTGCACAGAGGTCCTTGATAGATTTAAAAACTTTCCAGGGAGGTCCTTGATAAATTTAAAAACTTTGCAGGGAGGTCATTGATAAATTTGAAAACTTTGCAGGGAGGACCTTGATAAATTAAAAAACTTTGTTGGGAGGACCTTGATAAATTAAAAAACTTTGTTGGGAGATCCCTCATAAAATTAAAATATTTGCTGAGAGGTCCATGATAAATTTAAAAACTTTGTTGGGAGGTCCTTGATAAATTTGAAAACTTTGCAGGGAGGTCCTTGATAAATTAAAAAACTTTGTTGGGAGATCCCTCATAAAATTAAAAGCTTTGTAGAGATCCTTGGTAAATTTAAGAACCCTGCAGGGAGGTCCTTGATAAATTTAAAAATTTTGTAGGGAGGTCCTTCATATTTTTAAAAACTTTGAAGAGAGGTCCTTGATAGATTTAAAAACTTTGCAGGGAGGTCCTTGATAAATTTAAAAATAGGGAGGTCCTTGATAAATTTGAAAACTTTGTAGGGAGGTCCTTGGTAGATTTAAAAACTTTGTTGGAAGATCCCTCATAAAATTAAAAGCTTTGCAATTAGATCCTTGATAAATTTAAGAACCTTGCAGGGAGGTCCTTGATAGATTTAAAAATTTTGTAGGGAGGTCCTTCATATTTTTAAAAACTTTGCAAAGTGGTCCTTGATAGATTTAAAACTTTTCAGGGAGGTCCTTGATAAATTTAAAAACTTTGTAGGGAGATCCTTGATAAATTTTAAAACTTTGTAGGGAGATCCTTAATTGATTTAAAAACTTTGCTGGAAGATCCCTCATAAAATTAAAAACTTTGAAGAGAGGTCCTTGATAAATTTAAAAACTTTACAGGGAGGTCCTTAATAAATTTAAAAATTTTGCAGGGAGGTCTTTCATATTTTTAAAAACAATGGAAAGAGGTCCTTGGTAGATTTAAAAATTTGCAGGGAGTTCCTTGATAAATTTAAAACTTTGTTGAAAGATTCTCATTAAATAAAAAACTTTGCATAGAGGTCATTGATAAATTTAAAAACTTTGCAAGGAGGTCCTTGATAAATTTAAAAACTTTGCAAAGAGTTCCTTGATAAATTTAAAAGTTTTGCAGGGAGGTCCTTCATATTTTTAAAAACTTTGCAGAGAGGTCGTTGATAGATTTAAAAACTTTGCAGGGAGGTCCTTAATAAACTTGCAAGGAGGTCCCTGACAAGTACTGGCCTTGCTCCTACGTAATCTTACAATGGAGAATCAAGAATCACTTAGTTTTTAAAATAGATGTTTGCTTGAAAATGTTGATGTTTTTATATTTTGAAATTTTATATGTTTTTTGGTATTTTGGAATTACTTGAAAACATGTGTCACACGACGCGAGCGGTCGGACAGACGCCAAAAGGGAAAGAAAATTATTTTAGTATTTTTTAAATTATTTGGAAGAAAGTGTCACACAACGCGAGCGACCGGACAGACACAATAAAAAATAAAAAGAACTTTTTTGATTTTTTTTCTATATTTTAATTTTTATAATTTTCAAATATATTTGTTTTTTTAAAAAAAATAAAGAAATAAAAGGATGAAATTATTTAAGGATAAAAGTAGAAAATAAAATATGGGGATACATGAGTAATTAGCGGGGAGTGCATGAAGTAAATGAGGTGTGTTTATTAAAGGTGATGGTGCGGCGAGTAAAGTATAGAACAAGCCCAAAATAGTAGTAAAGCACAAGTGAGTGGTGGAGTTAGTAAACTTAGGGGTGCAGGAAATAGTTACTGGAGGTGTGTGTAATGAAACATAGGTTATAATCAGTAGCAACAAGTCAAAAACGGGCCCAAAATAAACAAGGGGTATGGGAGTGTGCAGGGATTAAAAAATTGGGGTGCAATGGAGAAAAATACACGACCAGAAACAAAACAAATGAATGGAGGTGTACAGATTAAAAGAGGGGGTGCACGAAGGAGTTCCTAAAGCAAAAGAGGGTGTGAAAAATAAAGATGAAGGTCCAGCGAGCAGAAGTGGGCTGATCCAATTTATTCAAAATAAAAAAAATAACCCTAATTAAAGCTCAATCTCTCCATGGCAGCCCCTGCCTTCGTCGTCACCGCATACCACAATAGCTCCGGGGACGCGCGTCTGCTCATCCTTAAACGCCGGCGACGACGGCGGCACCGTCGACGGAGCTGCCGGCATTTGTGTCACCATCTCGACCTCATTTCTCCTTTTCGCGAGCGCTCCTTCGTTCTCGTGTTCCGCATGTGAGGCTCCTTCGTCGCACCTCCGTAGCCAAACAAGACTTGCCGCCACCGTGCCGACCACCGCGATTGGGACACGCGAGCATCATTGAACCCAACCCCTGGCCTTCATGACCCGGATCACCTCCGCTACACCCCAAGCCTTTCATTCTTCTTCTCGTGCGAATCACCAAGTTTTGGGAGCCACGACACTGAGCCCTACCGTCGCGCGACCAGCCATGGTCGAAGCCGCCGATGATTCGCCCACTCGAACTCCGACTCGTCGGTGACCTTGGTTTTATCTCCTTCTTTTGTTATCTGCTTCCGAATCGTGCTGGGTTATGATGATGAACTTAGGTGTTTCGCTACATCCGTGGCTCGAGGGTGATGAAATGATGGTGTAGGTGGAAGATGAAGATGATGATGGGTTATTTCAATGATGGAGAGATGTGAATCTGTTGATCTGAGCGTGTGCGTTCTGGTTTTGGGTGAGTGGAGTGGAGAAAACCGAGAACGGAAGTGACGGTTACGAATGGGCTGCTGTTATGGCTCGAGGATGATGAATGATGTGGGTAGAAAGGTGGGTTTGGAGTGTTGTATTGATTTGCTTCTTGTGTTTTGTTTGCAGGTTGAAATGGAGTTGTGAAGTTGAGATGGGAGTGGGAATGTCGCAATCGTGAGGGTGAAAGTGCACGAAGGGTCTCAGGTGGTGCCAAATTGGGATGAAGACTTGTGGGATAAAACTTGATTTGTGTGTGCGTTTGTGCTGAGTTTGGTCTCTGTTTTCCTTTGGCTTCTATGCAGGTGAATGATGAAGATGTGGGTGAATAGAAACGCAGATGGAAAATGCAGGGCTGAAGATGAAGGTTGGCGATGATGGAAACTGATGGTTGGAATTTGGTTGATCACGGTGAAGTGGTGGATGAAACTGATTTGGGGTTATGTGTGTACAGGCGGCGGAGGAGAATAGAGTGGCGGGAGGATTCAATCGAGGGGATAATGGAGATTCAAGCAACAATGTACACAACAGATTCGACTAATCAAATAAATGACACGCAAAACTCAGCAAAACTCAATATACACGACTACATTTTATTCATTCTCAAGCACAACACAACAGCATCAGGTTCACCTCAAACGTTCAAACATTATCTAGATGAAATACTTACCTCTCGTAGTCTCTATCAGTGGCTTCACATCTCAAACGATTCTTTCCCCCTTGGTTCGCCTGCTTTGTTTTCCAAGTGTTATCCTCGCCTCTTCTGCTTTGGCTTGTGCATTCTCTCTAATCAGTGTGCCTTGAGTGCTTCCAACCAGTTCCCCTTCTTCGCTGGTGCTCTCTTTTTTGTATGAAAAGTTACTTCCTGCCCTCTAACCATAGCTGCGTTGCTACTCCTGTCATGGCTCCCATCATTTCCTTTTTCGTGTCAAGTCTCCAAAAATAGGATAACGTATGAAAATGGCTATACTTTTGCATGGACGAGAAAGGGATGGCAGGATCCGGTCAAATGACCTTTATATATTTTTTTTCATTTTATACATTTTATATATTTTTTTTAAGAGAATAAAAACAAAATGGTGTGAAAATAAAATAAAATGAAAACTGAAATTAAATCAAAAAGATAAAATGAGAATAAGAAAAAGTAAAAATAAAAATAACATAAAAATAAAAAATAAAATAAATAAATAAAAGCAAAACAAAATTAAAGTTAAAGTAAAGAAATAACAAGAGTGTACGTCCAAATTAATGTTCACCTTTTTTTGTAATGTTTTTATTTTTCTCTTTTTTTTAAAAAAAAATAATTTTTTATTTAATTTTTTTTATTAACCAAACAAAAAATTGGATGTTGACACCTATATGTATTTATTTTGTAATAATATTTTTTAAGAAAAATTACATATATTTTTAATATAATTTGATAGAGAGAATTTGAATACAAAAGTTGTAGGTAATAATTACATTTCTAATAATTAATGTAATAAACTTAAAATAATAATTTTGCAAGTATTTAAGTATTCACTATAAAAATTTTAAATATTTCATGTCAAATGAATTTTATACAAAAATTCAAATAAATTTTATGCTAAAAAATTTTAAAAGAAAAATATGCAAGAATTTTTTTATAAAAATATATTCATAAAAAAGTACTTAAATTAATTTTTAAGTACTTGTTTTTATCTTTTTATACTCATTTTAAGAATGTTAGTCTAATTGAAAGTAACAAAAAACTTGTCCTAGTTTATCCAGTAAAATTAGTTTCATCTCACTATATTTTTCCTGTTGAAACACTATTAACTTATAATTCTTTTATTGAAATTAAAGTTTATATATATCTAACTTTTTTGTTTAATTGTAATTAATAATTGAGTTTATAATAAGATTTGTTATATAACGGTATAATTATTATAGTTTGATTGTTATGAAACTTTTTAATGTTTTTATGAGACAAATATGTTTTAATTTATTTATTTATGTTTATGTTTATATTTATATTTTATACTTTAATATATACAATTATATTTAAAATAATAATTTTAAATATTTAAATTAAAATTAATTTTACAATATTTAAATTACCAATAATTTCAAAATATTTAAATTTAAAAAAAAAAATAGATATTTAAATTAAAAATTATTTTATTTTTTAATTTATTATAAATTTACTTGAGAGGGAATAGCTAAAAATATATGTTATAGTAAATTTGTAGTTAATTTGCTACGAATAAGCTATAATTTTATTTCTTTGCAATTTTCTCGCAAATTAGTGAATGATTAGCTACAATTATATGTTATGGTAAATTTGTAGCTATTTTACTACAAACCAGCTACAATTTAATTTTTTTCGTTATTTCCTCAAAAATTAGTGAGAGATTAGTTATATATATATATATATATATATATATATATATATATATATATATATATATATATATATATATATATATAATTCTGTAACTATTTTGCTACGAACTAGCTACAATTTTTTCTTTTCGCTATTTTCTCGCAAATTAGCAAAGGAGTAGTTACAAATATTTTCTCACTAATTTCTCTAGCAAAATAAAAGATTTCGTGGAGGTTTTTGATAAATTTAAAAACTTTGCAAGGAGATCCCTCATAAAATTAAAAACTTTGCAGAGAGATCCTTGATAAATTTGAAAACTTTGCAGAGGTCCCTGATAAATTTAAAAAATTTACAAGGAGGTCCTTGATAAATTTAAAAACTTCGCAAGCAGATCCCTCATAAAATTAAAAACTTTGCAAGGAGGTCCCTGATAAATTTAAAAACTTTACAGGGAGACATCCCTTATAAAATTAACAACTTTGAAGGGAGGCCCCTAATAAATTTAAAAGCTTTGCAGAGAGATCTTGATAAATTTAAAAACTTTGCAGGTAGGTCCCTAATGAATTTAAAAACTTTCCAGGTAGGTCCCATATAAATTTAGAAACTTTGCAGTTAGGTCCCTAATAAATTTTAAAACTTTGCAGGTAGGTCCTTGATAAATTTGAAAACTTTGCGAGTAAGTCCTTGATAAAATTAAAAACTAAGTAGGCCGTCCTTGATAAATTTAAAAACTTTGCAGGGAGGTCAATGAAATTTTTAAAAACTTTGCAGGGCAGTCCTAGATAAATTAAATAATTTGCAGTTACGTCCTAGATAAATTTAATAACTTTGCAAGAAGGTCACCGATAAATTACAAAACTTTGCATAGATCCTTGTTAAATTTAAAAATGTTGTAGCTACGTTCTTAATAAATATAAAAATTATGCGAGTAGGTCCTTGATAAATTTAAAAACTTTGCATGTAGGTCCTTCATAAATTTAAAAACTTTGCATGAAGATCCTCATAACATTAAAAACTTTGCAGGGAGGTCCCTGATAAATTTAAAAACTTTGCAGGGAGGTCCTTGATAAATTTAAAAATTTTACAGGGACATCTTTCTTATTTTTAAAAACTTTACAGGGAGGTCCTTGATAGATTTAAAAACTTTGCAGGGAGGTCCTTGATAAATTTAAAATCATTGTAGGGAGGTCCTTGATAAATTTAAAAACTTTGTTGGGAGATACCTCATAAAATTAAAAACTTTGCAGAGAGGTCCTTGATAAATTTAAAAACTTTGCAAGGAAGTCCTTGATAAATTTAAAAATTTTGCAAGGAGGTCTTTTATATTTTTAAAAACTTTGCATAGAAGTCCCTGATAGACAGAAAAACATTGTAGATACGTCCCTGATAAATTTAAAAACTTTGCAAGGAGGTACTTTATATTGTTAAAAACTTTGCAAAGTGGTCCCTAATCGATTTAAAAACTTTGGAGATAGATCCAGATACATTTAAAAACTTTGAAGGTAGGTCCCTGTTAAATTTAAAAATGTAACATATAGGTCCCTAATAAATATAAAAACTTTGTGAGTAGTTCGTAGATAAATTTAAAAATTTTTAGATAGGTGGTATAAAATTAAAAATGCTTATACTGGGAGGATTGTAACGTCCCATTTAAGTAATAACATACTTTACGATGAATAATAAAAGGGCAAAGTCATGGAGTATAAACGCTACTCCTTACAGTTATCCAAGAAGACTTAGGAAGAACACTAAGGCACATCACGATGCCAATAACAATATGAGAAAGAAGTTTAACAGTATTCAAAATAAATGCTCAAGGAGCAATACAATACATGGGCTAAAAGGAAATTTGGGAAAACGAAATCAGACCCAAGACAGACTAAGCAGCGAAACCTCCATCACCCTGATGACCACAGGGAGTTCTCGCATCTGCTCACATCAATAAATTGATGATCATCGCAAAAGGAGAAAAACCACGCATAGCACATACAAACAAGCGCGAAAAGAGTAAGCTATAGTAGAAAAATAATTTATCATACCATTGCATACAATTGTATAGCCAGAGATACATACATCAACCAAGCATGTGAAGACTCGCAAACAAGACACTACGACTCAAGACACGATTATCCAAATACATATAATTAGTCGGATTCACTGGATGCTTGCATTTGTGATGGCCTCTTTTGCTCTGTAGAGCCAATTGCCAATGGGTTTCACCCTACCACTCACAAGGTTAGCCTTCAAACATCTAAGGCCATTATCCTGCCAAAGACTAGAGTCTCCTGCTACTCACACCACTTGAGTCAATACGCTCTACATGAGACTCATTGACTATTTAGAGTGTCAGGATGTAATCCTTACTTGAATCCTTACTAAATTATATAATGAGGGACCACCACAAACTTCGTGGAATTACGTCCTAAGCATGAGGCACCACCATGAACTCCCACTAACAGGGGTCATGGAATTACATCCTGACCATGAGGCACCACCACGCAACCATCGTGAAATTATGTCCTGACCAATGAGGCGCCACCATGAGATCTCACCTAGAAATTCATGGAATTACATCCTGATCATGAGGCACTACAACGAAACCTTCGTGGAATTACGTCCTGACCATACCAAAATCATGTCTCACCAACCAAGTATGAAATTCTCATGCATATCAATCTCATTCCAATACATCATCAACCATCTGACCACATTTCATACGTATATCATGTCAAACTCATCAATTTCAGCTCATACCATCAGATATTACATGCATATTCATATACTTCATACTTTAAATAGGGTAATCCAAACCAAACTTACAATTAACAACCAAAAGCATGGAAAAGAACAACCATGGAGCAAATTCATGCACCAGTCTCGCTCAAGCCAGGGACCCTCGCTCAGGCGAAAGAGATCTTTCGCTCAAGCTACAGGTCCTCGCTTAGACGAGACTACCAACAGAGAGTCCTGCAAGATTCGCGAGTTCTCGCTTGGGCGAGTCCTCCTCGCCTAAGCGATACCACTCCTCGCTTGAAGTGAAGATCCCTCGCCTGAGCTATGACCACGCGAGACTCAAACAGTCTCTCACTTAGGCGAGACCCTCTTGCTTGAGCGAGATAGTACCTTACTCAAAACAAAAGCTCTTCTCTTGAGTGAGAGCTCGAACAGGAACTAGGGTGAGGTTCTGCCATTCTCGGCTAGGCGAGGCAAGCTCGCTTGGGTGAGAGTAGCATATCTCGCCACTGTTCTCACCTACACCAGTCATACATCCAAACCCAACCAACATAATAAGGCATTTCATACAGCCACAGTAGCATACAATCAATATCCATATGAAGCAAGCCAAAAATAGACCAACATTCATAAAGATACAAGGAACTCTAGCTACCCTTACCTGAAAAAGGCTAATAAGGGACACTGACACTTAAACAACTGAGCAATATAGCTCCAAGAGTAGGTTCGCGAGCTGAAAAAAATAGTAGAACTGATTGAGCACGTGATTACTAAGGTGAATCCTAACTGGACCACAAAAACAAACCAGAGAAGAAGGGTATGAGTTGGGGACCAACTTACGTGGAGGGAAAACAGAGTTGAACTAGCTTGCCACGGAGTAGAGGCAAACCCTAGCAGAGCACTGTTGCTGCAGTTCTAAGAGAGGGTGAGAGTTATTTTTTTTTCTGAAAAGTTAAGCGAATGAGATGGTTAGGGTAGGTTTAGGGATTTAGACACCTTATGGGCTTGTCTTAGGCCCAACTGATTAGGGTAGGCCCTTTAAAACTAGGGCAGCAATTAAAGTGGGCCTTACAAGGATCACTTACTTTTTTATATGTTGACCACTTAACTTCAAAACTTTCTTTCGTGTGAATGGTAGTTTTCTTTAGGAATGCACTCCATCATTCAATCTCATTGTACAACTTTAAACACACACACACCCTCAAGCTTCAGTCCATTGTCACATCACGACTTCAATTGCCACATCACATAGTTCAAAAATTTAATTAAAATCTAAAATTAAAATGTCACTTCAAGTAACAAGTTGATGGGTTAATAAAAGATAAGATTCACAGGATTAAAATATCATTATCTTTAATTTTTAAAATATATTTTTGACAACTTGAATGATTATTAATATCTTTTATATTTAATATTTAATGAATATCTTAATTTAACTTTAGGAGTTATTATGTTACTTTTGAAACAATCGTGTTAAGTAAGACGTTGGACAGTAGGGATGTTAAAATGGGTTAGGCACGCCGAGCCGGCCCGTCAGTCCACAAAAAAAGGGTGGGTCAGGTTAAAATTTTCAGCTCGCCAACCCGCTGTAACCTGGCCTGCCTAACCCACTAGTTTAGCGGGCCAAAATGGGTCAGCCCGCCTTGGCCCGTCAACCTATTTTTTTATTTTTTTTTATGTTTAAAATTAAAAATAATTAAAAAAATAATACTTTTTTTATATTATATAAATAATTTACATATATAAAATAGATTTATAAACAAAAATTTATAAAAAGTTAAAAAAAGTTAAAAAAATTTTAAAAATTAAAAAAAATTAAAAAAGAAAAAAAGATAGGCCAGCCCACCGGCCCGCCAGCCCGTCCTAATACGAGACGGATTACAATATCCAGCCCGTTTATTGGTGGCAGGCCAGCCCGACCCAGTCCATTTTTGGCGGACCACAAGTGGGTCGAGCCGGGCTGACCCGTTTTGCCACCCCTATTGGATAGTGTCTCATAACAAACAACATATAAAATTACAAATATCTCCTTAAAACTATTAAATGTAAACATCGTTAATTAAAAAAATATATGGTTACTCTTAGAATTGAATTAATATATTTGTTAAATGTATGATATAAAAGATATGAAAATATTATAGACATTTCAATTTCGGTATGAGTCAATTTTGAAGGTATGAAAATTTTACTTACATTTTTTAAGATAAAACTAATATTAACAAATGTAATTTTTGCCAAAAAATATTTCTTCGGTATGTTAAAATTTTATAGTCAATGCTAAAATATATATTATACTCAATGCTAAAATATATATTATAGTCAAAGGTTAAACAAGCGTTAAAGAGTCACCAACGTGTTTCTCTTCTCGTTTTGTTTTGGACCGTTTTCTTTCTAAGCCCGTTTTTGTTCAGCTTTTTCTTATTTAAACCCATCAGGCTTTTGTCTTAGCAGGCTTTTCCACACCTCCAACACCCCCAAAAATATTTCTTATTTTGAAAGTGTCACTTTCTTTTTATATTTTTTCTTTTTTACTTTTACCTCTAATATAAAAAATTATACTATAAATTTTATTTTTTACTCTCATTCGTTACTTACTGACATAATTTAATATGAATTATTGATTCTTAAAAAAAAATAATACTTTAATCAATAATCTATATTAAATCACGTCAAAAAATAAACTATAACAGTCCAAAGATAAAAATCATTGTTCGGTTAATATTACATCTCTCACTCTTTATAAATTAATTCACCAGCCCCGCCCACCTCACTTTAATCTAGCCCACACATCCCTTCAATTTATTCTCTTCAAAATCCCTCACCCCATCCCCCAATCCTATTATCGTAAGCCGAAATATTACTGAATTCAAAAAATATGAAAAGCAAAGAAACTAAAAAATAACTTAAAAATAAATATAAAAGTTATGATTGATTTATCAATTAAAGTTTTCCTACTTACTATTATTTACTGTAAATTAGTTTCTAATTAAATTATAGATTAATTTAGACACTAATTTTTAGTAATTATAACCTTGGAAATTAATGTTAGAAAAAATATTTAGACTCTAATTCCAAATAAAGTCACCTCTTTCACTTTTTACATCAAAGTTCATCAATTATAAGTCATCATATAAAAATTTATTAAAAAAAATAAAATAAAATAATACATTAATAGTAAGATTATACCAAACTCATGATAAAAATTACACTCCACGAAACATACACAAACTATATATATTTTGAAAAACAAAATCTAAATAAATACATAAGATAAAACATCAAACCATTTATATTGTTCTCTACAAATTAAAACTAAATTAATTAATTTATCAATAAAATAATTTCCTTCATAAAAAAACATAAGAAACTTTGAACTCTATATGTTTAAAAAATGCAATTACCTACGTCATATACCTCTGATACTCAAAAAAATGTTGATCTAGAAAATCTAAAGAAGAATTACTTTTTAACCAAATTCTTTAAAATTTCCTCCCAACATATAATTTTGTAATCATAAGAGATAATATTTTATATACTAATATTTTTAGTTTATAACTTTTAGTCAATAATTAATTATTTTTATCTCTACAATTGATTATTGTTTAATATTTTTATTGTAATGTAGTAATTGATTTTTAAAAAATAACTCAGTTTCATTTTCTCAACTATTTCTCTTAACAAATATCTTGTATTTTTAAATATATACTAATAACAATTTTGAGTTTACATTAAAAACTTATCTTCAAACTTTCGGTATAATATAATCAAATCAGTTACAAATATCAATAAACTTTCAAATCACATCATTTTCCATTTGCTTTATCTCTAAATTACTGTTTATCAATCTCTTAATTCTCACTCAACCAAACAAACCATAAGAAATAAATAAAAAATAAAAAAAACTTACAAGTTAAACACTCTGTTCGGATATGTGATACGAATTTGTTATAATATAAAATAAATTTATGATTAGGTTAATTAAGAAAAAACATTAATTTTCTCGTACAAACATATATTTAGGATAACTACATATTTCACTTTCTTATAATATATCTTTTAATATATATAAAAATCACTTTATTTATTTTCTTATCTTTATTTTCTTTTTACTTTATTTAAATATTTTAAATTTAAACAAAATAAAATGAAAATAAATAAATAAGAGAGAGAGAAAAGTTGTTTCTGAAAAGGTGACAAAATAACAATGAAAAAGCTAATCAAAGTATTAGAGTTATACTGTTGAACTGGACTAGCCTTCACCTACAAAAAGGCCAGATCCAACGAATCATGAAAAAACAAAAAGGCTTACAAAGATAATAACAAATTAACAACGCATATACATATATGTATTGTCACCGCGTTTTTTTTTTGCTAATATAAAATAAATAATCCTCTGAATTGATAATGATTAATTACATACGTGCATATACGTTGGTTTTCCCTATTTCATTGCTGTACTGTTTATTTAAATATACATTTTTTATATTAATTATTTATGAGCATTTAATATACACATTTATATACACATATATAATTAATGTTTAAATTTAATAATAAAAACATAACGTTTTATACTATTAATATTTACACAGTTCATTAAATGTTATTTTGTTGCACTGCGCTCTCGGACAAAATCCTAAGTTCAAAATATTAAATTTTTTAGACCAGTTTTATAATATAATTTAGTATTTTTTTATGGGTTAAATGTATTTTTAGTTTTAAATTTTGATCTGAAATTAAAATTGTTGTTCTCTAAATTTTAAAAATGAATAAATATTATTATTATTTTATGTCAATGATGTTAACTTTGTTAAACTTATTATTAAAGTTTGGGAAGAATTTCAATAGAAATTAAAAATATATTCAATTCTTTATAATTTAACATTTACATTTTATATTAAATATTTAAATGAATTTAATATTTATGAATAATTAATATTAAATTTCTTAAACAAAAAAAATTAATAATATTTATTAAATGCATTGAACATTATACTTTTTCAAAATTGAAAATCTAAATTTTTCTTATTCAATAGAAATAATGCTAAATCCGAAATCCTTTCGCGCTATTATTCAGTCATATCCTGGTCTACAGTCTATAGATTATCAAATTTATAAATCTATGTCTATTTTTTTTTTAACTCAGAAAAAAAATATTATCTTGAAGATTTTTGGTTTTGGTCTCATTTTTTTTTTTTTAAAACTAGTTGTAAATATTTCTTCTTCCTCGTTAATGATAATGGCGTTGTCATTATTATTAATTCAATGAAAAAAAAATTAAGTCAAATCAAAATAAACAAAAAAAACAGTTTAATAATATTTAAATGAAATTAAATTAAAAAAATAAATAATAAAGATGCCACATCAGCAGGCGTTACCCTGTTGAATGATTACGTTTGAAGAGTTACAAAGCTTTAACATAACCGCAAGACCGAAAGTAAAACAAACAAAAAAAAAAAGACTTTCTTTGCGTCACATTTCCTTGAGCATTCCTTCATGTGGCGAGACACTCAATAAAACGCATAAGAGCAGCACCCCACAGAAAACCAAAAACAGCTGCAAGGTTTACAGACCTTGGTCAAGAGCATCATCATCTGAGATTCGTGAAGAAATTTCATGTAAGTTTCTCTTTGAGTTGTTTCGAGTAGTTAACTCTTTTATATGATTCTGATATGTTTTTTTTGCAACAAGAGTTTTTCAGAAAAATGAGAGAGGGACAAAGCTTGAATTTAACCAATGAGAGGAAGAGAGGGAGAACAGATGAAGCAGTGGAACAGTACCCAGAAACCTCATTGAGGCTTGAGGTGCGTCTCAGGATGGAACCGATTCCCGGAAGCCGGAACGGAAACGTGGTTCGGCAAAGGCCATTGGGTGACGGTGAATTTCGATTCTACGGAAATTTAAACCATTCAAATGATAAGCTTTTGGGGCTAGAATTCATTTCCAGACTTCACCGCCGCACCAGAGGCTTAAGACGCTTAAGGAAGATGCATGGTGTGGATTTGACGAATCAAATTCGGGATTTATGCCCCAGAAGAATGATCAAAACTGAAATAATAGAAGAGAGTCGCCAGACGAATCGACCTGAGAAGGTTGTGAGAGATGATGAGAACAGAGGCGTGATTGCGGAGCAAAAGGGTGTAAACACCCTTGCAAGAGCGAAGAGGATGAGTTTCTTACAAGAAAAACGGTTTGGTCCGAGAAATAACAGGACTCGTAGAAAGCTGAACACAGGGAAACGAACTGTGTTTTCGTGGATGATTGGTGTGAAAACGATAAAATCACGAGAGAGGGTTTATTACAGGGATCACAGGAGTAAAACTGTGTCACTGGGTGGAGAGGTTGTTGGAGATGGCATTCTGTGTGACTGTTGTTCTCAAGTTGTGTCGATGTCTGAGTTTGAAGTTCACTCATGGAGGCAAGAAAAGTTTGATTCGGTGGAAAAAATATCCGATCCACTACGAAACATATGTTTGGGGAGAGGAAGAGGACTTTGTCTCTTGCAATGCATGGCAGAAAGCTGGGATAAGCAAACTGAATTTTCTTCTAAATTGTATAACTTGGTTCGTGAGGGCAAAGAAAAAAGCGACGACCTTTGTAGGGTTTGTGGGGAAAAGGGAAATCTTCTCTGTTGCGATGGTTGCCCATCAACTTTCCATCAGAGCTGCTTGGGTATACAAGTATGTACCTTCTTGCATCACCATCCTATAATTTTAGGAACCCTTTCTTTTTATATATACCATTATTTCACATAACTTATTGTATTGGGTTTTTTCATTGTGCATTTCTAATTGAATCGTTCTACTTTTATAACATTTTCTTTTCAAAATATCACTTTTCTTATTCTTCATTTTGCAGGCCATGTTTTCTGTCAGCAAAAAAATCATATATATTTGATTACATATAGATGCATGTTAATTTCGTTAGCATAGTTTTTGTGTAAAGATTATTGAACTATTAACCACACTTTGAGACATTTGTACTCAATTGTTGATTTCTCTTATCAAATCATATTATTTGAATAGATATTTCTGTTTAGTTACATTAATATACTTTTTGCATAAAAGATTAATCTATTATAACCAAACTTTATGTATTCCTATTATAATAAATTTACTTCTGTTTTCAAATTATACCAAAAGATATAAAATTTTAAGAACATCTCCAATTAGACTTTTTCTTAACATCTCCGGTTAGAGTTATTTATGAATATCTTAATCAATCCTTATAAAATTTTATTATTGAAAGAATTTGACATGAAAATCTATTTTACATTGCCTATATAAATGACTATTCTTGACAGCGGAAGGAAAATACATTATTTTCTATGCTATACATGATCGTTTCATGCTATACCCACGATATATAATACCACTTAATATTTGTATAATGTGTCCTGTATATATGAAAAAACTTATGTAAATATTAGTACTTTCAAGCCCTGTTTAATAAACATTTATTTCCTTTTGCTGATTAAGAAAATACTGTACCGAAAAAAACACCTATTTTATTGTTTTACCTGCAGACAATTCCAGAAGGTGATTGGCACTGTATGAGTTGCTGCTGCAAATATTGTGGGCTGCAGTGTGAAAAGACTGTGATCGCCTTTGAAGGCCTTGCCCCGTTTCAGATGTCGACCGAATGCCTTGTATGCGAGAAAAGATGTATGTCTTCTCCATTTACGTAATGCATTGTTTTATCAATTAATTCTAGAAAAAATCAGATAAAGTTAATTTAAAGTATATAAATAGATACAAATTTCAAATTAATCTTGAATTAGATCTAAAATTTACTTTTTTATTTTTATTTTTTAAAGCTATTTGTAAACACTAAATTTATTTTATTTTGTAGTTCACCTATCCTGTCTTAAGTCCCATGGAGGCAATTCCGCTCGTAACAAAAGGCTACCCTTATGTGGAAACGGATGTAGGGAGGTATATCATCTATTTATAATTTCATCTTCTTCAATCTTAAGCTTACTTAAATTTATGATGGCGATGTTATGCTCAAGTTGACTTGAGTTCATCTTTTACAACCATTATAATATTTTTTTTTTACTTAATTCACGTGTTTATAAGAAAAATGTGTATTAATATATAAGATAAAACCGAGGCACTGCCCAGGTAATTGTGGCAGTCACAACCAGAAAAACTGTTGTCTCCAATATATTCATGTAGCTAAATATTGCCCTAATGTTGGCCATTTCAACCCTCCCGTAACTTTTCTCATTTACCCATATCATCATTAACATTTTGGATTCCTACACAATTTTCTCATCCACTACATCCTTTAAATCAAATACTAACATAATTAAGACCGAAATTATTCAATTGTGATTAGTCTTTTGGGTAATCCCCAATAAGATGCACCACTAAATAATATCCCTAAATAATATCCGAAATTATTTGTTTGTTGATAAAAAAAAAATAGCCTAGGTTTTGATAGTATATTCCGGTCTCACAATGTTGTTTACTCCCTTTCCTTTTGATTCAAGAGAATATATATATATATATATATATATATATATATATATATATATATATATATATATATATATAGAGAGAGAGAGAGAGAGAGAGAGAGAGAGAGATTGACAAGACTTAATTAATGTAATAGGCAATACCTACTGAAAAAAGTTTTTGTTGTTGTTATTACTACAAGGTATCTCTGATTATGGTAATCTAACTAATATGTAATTTGGTATTTTGTCTTCCCAGATATATGAGAGACTTCAAGGGCTTCTTCGTGTTAAACATAACATAGAGGATGGATTTTCTTGGTCTTTTATTTACCGGGCAGATACTGACCCTAATTTAACAAGGTTAGACGCCGAAAATGTTGAATGCAATGCCAAACTGGGAGTTGCATTATCGGTATTGAGTGAGAGCTTCATGCCATACATTGAAGAGGGAAGCGGGACAAATATAATACAAAGTATTGTATATAGTTGTGGGTAAGATCACTTCACTTACTATGCCCTTTTACGTGCTTTTTAACATTTTTAGGGCACATGCAGTTGCAGTCATAACTTCTCTTTTATGAAGACATTTCAATGGATTTTACATGTCTAATTATTTCTGAAGGAACAGGAAAATAGGAAAAAGGAAACTGACAGAATGAGTTCAGATAGAGTCATAAATAGGATTTTGTAAACTTTGTGCTAGATATTTGTTCAACTGCGAAAGTTGATAAGGAATCAAATGCAAACAAACCTTCAGAAAATAAGGAAAAAAAGATCTTTTTGAGAAAATGATGCACTATATCTATCAGAATAGGAATAATAAAATTGAAATAGCAACCAAATAATGATTCTCTTGGCCCTGGGCATGTTGTCAGTCAATGAATCAGGGTACCATAAAAAGAAATGCAATTTTTTAATTTGTAAAAGACATGAATGAAGGGATTAAGGTATATTATATATTCAACTTAACTTGTGTTCTTAAAGAGAATGAGGAATGCCTCCAACCCTGTTGCTCGTTTGGGGTTCCTGATGAAGAGAATGATGAATAGAAAACTATTTGAGGAGAATGCATGGTAAAGTTATTTTTTTTAAATGATTTTGGATTTTGACATTCACAAGTAAGTTACGTGATCATCGTTTCATTCATCTGAAAATGTAATGTCTGTGAAAGTTTTTTCTTATCTTGTGCTGTCATTATATATCTTGATCAGGTCAAACTTTCCTCGCCTGGACTGTAAGGGGTTTATTACTGCGATTCTAGAGAAAGATTATGAGATTATCAGCGTTGCATCAATCAGGTATAAATATCTGTTTAAGTTTGATTATAAATGCGTTCATGCAACTCATATATGTATATGCAAAACGAAATTTGCTGATAAAAAAAAAACACACATGTATGCCAAACATTGGAAATATATATAACTTGTGAGGACGAAAAATAATTAATTTATTTTCTTTGGTGTTGGATTTCTTGTGGACCAGCTCTATGCAGTATTGAATTTTTTTAGATGCATGTAGGCAATCCATGACAGAGAGAGTAAGAATTTACAAAATATAGATATAATAAATGAGGTGCTATAATAAGAAGAGATACACTAAAAAAGTGCGTAATAAATAGAATGTTGCATTATTAAGATATCAAAAAAATATTACTCTTGGATATTTTAAGTGGTTTGGTTTACTATTTTTGGTTCTTGTTTCAGCTTTCCATTGCATGTAATCAATATGATTTTTCCTTTATGATTCAAAAAGATTTAATTCTGTGAAGACCGGAATTTGCCCATTACAAAATTGCATTGTTATTAGGAAGTCTAATTTCTTAAAAAAGTTTCTTAAAGTGTGTATGCAATGATACGGCAAAAAAATCTAAAGAAAAATAATAACAACTCTAGAATAACTACATGAATTTTTTTCTCCTAGCCATAAAAATTTGTTAGTCACGTGATTAATTTAGATATCAATTTCAAAAATAAAAAATTATTGATTATTAAAATAGTTAGTATTATAATAAAAAATTATAATAGATCACTAATTATTTAGAGACTAATTTAGAAACTAACTTTTTTGATAAAATTTTGGGAAACAAATATTTATTGATCAATATTTTTTTATAGTCAAAATTTTGGTAACTAAATTTTAAAAACAAATTTAAAAACCAATTATAATTTTTTATTTATAATAATCACTATTTTACTAACCAATACTTTTTTTATTTTATCTAAATTAGTCATTATAGTAATTAACAATTTTTTATCATTAAATTTAATTATTAATGGAAAATATTTTCTTATAGTGTAAGTTATAATTTCATTTTACCTTTTTAGTTGATTGCTTTGCTTAGCCCTTTTCGTTCTCGCCCCATAATTTGAATATTTAGACCGAATTCTTTTGAAAAATATAGCTGAAAAGGATGATACTTATAATAAGCCGGGATTATCAAAATTCAAGCATAAACAAGCTTTTGGCATTGCTGTTAGATGACATGATTTTCAAACACTACATCTGCTGCTCTATTGTTTAATTTAGGCAACATGTTTTAGAATGTTTTGAAAATCAGTAATATTTTACCTTGCTAATTGCTATTGTAAAAATTTATTTCATGTGAAGTTACTTTCCTGGTTAGATGTCTCTATCTCCTCAGTTCAATTCTACTGCTACGAATTCAATTGCCTTTCTACACAGTTATTGATCTATTTATATCACCTGTGCATGAGTGCATGCTAGTGAAATGTGTATAGTGATGATAAAGTTTTTGTTAAACAGGATTCATGGGAACCAACTAGCAGAGTTGCCATTTGTTGCAACTGTTTTTGCTTATAGGAAGAAAGGAATGTTCGCTCGGCTTCTAAGGATAATTGAATCGGTGAGTTCGTTAAGGTTATTTGTCTCTTTTCCTGCCATGTATACACCGCTCTATAACATTAAGGTTTTAAAAAATTATCTGCAACTTCTACTGTAGCCCTAGGGTCAAGATCTTTTTAGGTTTCTATCACTGTACTGTGGCTGTAGTTGTCCTATTATTTCTATAGAATGTTTAAAAATATCAAAAATTGTAATGAAACCGCGACTATAAGGTACATTTTTATTTTGGTTTTGCTTACTTCAAAACTAACTTTTGTTTCTATGACTATTACTATTTACCAGACACTCAGTCACCTCAACGTTGAGTTATTGGTGGTACCAACCGTGAAACAAACCAGAGAAACTTGGATTCGTTCTTTCGGGTTTGAGCCAGTCGATTCGACAACAGAGAAAATAATAAAGGGCGTGAATATGTTGGTTTGTCGTGGCACAGAAAAGTTACAGAAGAGGTTACCAAAGCTTACATAAAGTTCCTGGTGAGAATTTGATTCATACAAATGGTGCGTTTTGGTAGAGACTACTGCAAAAATGTTGTGTATCCCTGGACACATGCACGCACACACTATGCTACCATTGCATAAGCCAATTGACACATTTTCTTTATCTAGGTTTGTGGACGGTGACCCTTGACAAAACCAAGTTCAATCTCGGAGAAACATCATCCTACATAAGACTGCTCTCTTTGCCTATTTTATCATTTGGTGGACAAAACTGTTTTATATTTAATGTTCTGTTGTAGATTTACTACCTTGGTTTGGAGTTATTGTTAATTAAAATGGATTGGTTCTAAGTGACATAACATGGACAACAAAAAGTACTTTTTACAACTACAGAAAATTAAGACAACTTGTTCATTTGTCTGTTTTCTTTCAATTTGGAAGTTAAGTTGGTCTTGGTTGCCCAACAGCTTAAAAGACTTCCATTTTCCTTATGAATGCTCATCCCATGGATGTTTGAAATGCTTATTGGTGTGTGGTCTAGGTGTCTAGCTATCATATATAAGGTATTTGTTGAATGCTGTTATTTTTCATGCAAAAGATAGTAAGTAACCTTTTTCCCTTCTAGTAATGTTTTCAAAAAAGACAGTAAAAAATAAGTTTTGTTTTACCAGAGAACCGTATATAATTTTTAGACACATTTGAAGTAAATATACTAGTTACATTATTTATGTACATAGTTACATCATTATATATTATTCTACATTCTTGTTTTCCTTTGGCGTTTTCTAATTTGTATGATATTTTCATAATTTTATTTTTTTATCTCTTCATTACAACATTCTTGTCTACACACACATAAAAGTAGAATTTTTTTTTTCATTTTAAAAATACATTTGAAGTTGCTTCTTAAAACATAATATCAACTAGAAAAATGTAACTCTAAGTGATTTTTGAAAGGAAACCTTAATACTGTACTACATGTCGAAGCCTTAGGACCGGAACTTTTGACAAACAAATTTTTGATAAAGTTACTAAATTGAATAATTTTTTATTTTTTTAATGAAAATTACAAAAATAAAGTAATAACGTTTTGGAATTTTTTTTTTACTAAAATGATTGTTTGTCAAATAAAATTTTGTCAAAGAACAAATATTTTAAAGAAATATATATATATATATATATATATATATATATATATATAATCATATTTTAAAACATAATTTTAATATTATTTTGAAAGTAATTAAAAGATAAATTATATTTTAACACGACTTCTTTTAAAAATTTATACTTTAAAACACTGTTTATTGGTATTTTGTATGTTTTCAAAAATCTATCCATTTCCGTAATTGTGAAATTTATTTCTATAAGGTACAAAACCCTATAGGGCATATATTGACGAGTAGGAGTTGGCATATATGCTACACAGTAATAACAATTACACTGTTCCTACAGCGAATCAAGTTTCCACTAAAAAATACTACAAACTTCCTTTTATTGCCCCTGCCCTTGTCTAGCTGTTTTCCAATTCTTATTCTCTTATGTGGCGTTTTCTGATGTAGTTATTCACTGTCTGGCTGCAAACCATTCCACGTACAATCAAAAAGACGATTTATTCACATATATTCATCAGTCACAATTTCTTACAACTATGGAACACTTTCAACACTAAAATAATAAAAGAAAAATATTGTTTGTTTATTAAATTTAGATAATTTTCTCTTTTTTTATAACTTTAGAAGATATCTTTTAAATAATTTTCTACTTTTTTATTTATTTATTATTAATATTTCAAAATTACTTAAAAGAATATCACTTTATAAAAAAAATTATTAAAATTTAATAGTTAAAATAACATTCTAAATAATAATATTATTAATTATCAACCAGATCTAACGACAAACCGGAGGTTGACACTGAATTCAACCTGCAAATTTTAACTACGGCTTTTATGCAGATCCTGATGAAACCTGACTGGCATCTGTATACATATAAATACATATATATTGAGTATGACACAGAAATAAGGACAGTGGCATTTCTGCTCAATACTGTCATGATTCTTGAATATTTTAAAGACAAAATGAATTTGTTGTGCTCCTTTTCAACATGCAGAGTTCAGAGTTCTGTTCTTTCTTCTAATTCAACTAGAAATTGCCTGTTATTTCCCTAGATAGCCGAATCTTGTTTTCTACATACCATTTTTAAATGATCTCAAAAATTTTGAGTTCCCCAAAAGTAACGTGTATAATGGACGAATGAAAGAGAGTTATCCATATATATATATGTTATGCGAGTCAGTAAATTATTATTATATTAATTTTGACAGAAATAGAAAACATTCGTGTGATGTTGTCTATAAATGATAAAAGTTTGCTCTAAAAGTTCGTAAATGTGATTTCTTAAACCAAAGTCTTGGTTCGAGAGTGAGCATGATTTGAAATCCTTAAACATGTTATTTTGAGTTCAATTTCAAGACGTGTACATAAATGTATATTAAATGTTGAATTGTTCAGGAGAAAAAATTGTATTTCTTCTCTGACAGTACTTATTACATCTCGAACTTTTACAAATTCATTTAATCGTATTTAAAGCTAATTAGACAATTAAATGCATACTTAATAGGGATCATAGATATAATTATTCAGTAATAATAAATATTTATAAATTTCAAAATTTATTATTATTATTATTATTATTATTATTTATAGTATTAGTAGAAAGAGTTGATAAATGATTGTTTTTAGAAAGAGATGAATTATTTATTCCTATAGATATGGAATGCATGGCTTAGGGGACCAACTTTGAGATCAGGTTCAGGTTTCCGTTCCTCACATACCTTCACAAACAAAAAACATGCAAAAGCATCAAATGTGCAATTTCTTTTTTTTTCTTAAATCATCGGACACAAGTTTTAAAAATATTATAAATTAACAAGTTGTCTAAACTTGTTACGTTTTACCATGAAAAAATCGTACCAGTTCAATACGATTTTGAATCAAGTAAAGTCGTGTTAATAACACGATTTCAATTAAAATTAACCAAAATTTGTATAAAATATAATATCACTTTAATTTATATTATAATACACTAAAAGTTATATCAAATTAGTGTTAGGTCTACAAAGGATATCACTGAAGAGATACAACACCAATGAAACTTGAACTTAACCACATGAGACATTAACATTACTCTCAACCCAAAATCTTAAGACAATAGATTTATAGGTCTTTAGTCTTATATAGTATTCTTCTTTCTCATTTTTAATCAATGTAAAACTTAAACTCACATTTAAATTCCAAACCATTAGCACGATTTCATTTAAAATCTACAAATGTACAGAAAAGTTTAAATCTACAAATGTACATAAAAGTTTACAAGGTATCGAAGGTATATACTAAACACACTGCTTCACTTTGTTGAGTCGTACCATTTTTAAAACCTAACTTGGCTAAATTAGAAAATAATAAAATCATCATTTTAGTATTTTTCTCAAAAAGAAAAAAGAAAAATCAAAGACGTCACTTCTAACTAACTAAATTAATTAATTAAATAGAAACAAAAATTGCGAAACAGCGCATGACTTAACCAAGCTAACTTAATTATGCGGAAAAAAGCTTAATTAATTCTTACGAAATGTATAGTACCACTAATTAATCTCTACCTGGCACCCACGTTACGTTTTTTTCAACTTACAGAAACACATGCAACTTCTCAACATTTACTGTATCTAATTCGAACATCCATCGCCACCGACGGGAACGTCGCCGGCATCTGCATCCTGCGGCGGAGGAGAAGATTGCGAGAGGAGGCTGAGAAGAAGATCAGAAAAAGCGGAGAGGATGAACTTGTGCGTGCTCTTCGGGTTGAGCGCGAGGTAGCAGAAAAGAAGCTCTTTCCAATTAGCTGCCACATCGATCAACTCGGGACTCGCCGCCACCATCTCCTCCATGGAGTGCCGGAAATCCGCGTAAGGGTCCAGCGAATACATCTCTACCGCAACGCTGCCTTCGAGCGCTGTTTTCGCCTTTTCTTCGACGGTTGCGACTGGATTTCTTGGCGAGGATGAGGAGGTGGCGCAATCGGTGTCGGTGACGGTGGATTCGACGATGGAGTTGGATCGGCCGGGGTAGGTGAAGAAGAAGCGTTGGGAGACGAAGGCGGTGGCCAGGTCAGCAGGTTGGGGTTCAGGTCCGAGGCTCGGGAATGGGTTAGTAGGGTCGTAGTTCCTGATCGGGGACGTTGACGTGGCGGGTTGTGATAGTGGTTTTTTGTTTTGATTCTGAAGAACGGTTGAAGAGGTGGCGGTAGGGGAAGATTGTGGTGTGAACGGTTGCATGGGGATTGAGAAACATAGGTTGAAGTTCAAGCGGCTAAGGTTGTTTCTTTTTCTTCTTCTTTCTCCGGTTCGCGGCATGTTTGGCATCATGACATTGTTGGTTTAGGCGAATTGGTTGGTATAGAGCTTATATATATATATATATATATATATATATATATATATATATATATATATATATATATATATATATATATATATATATATATATTAATAAATTTTATTGCACGGATGAGTTATAAATTATTTCTTTTTTCCGAAAAGAAAAATAGTAAATGAAAGAGAAAGGGATTCTGTAGTTTTGGGGTTGGTACGATTTCAACGGTGACGAGACAGCAGCAGAACAAAGTAGTATTAAAATCGGACCCACTCTCTTCGATCAAAACCATTCCATTGCTTTCGTCTACGGCGCGTAGCTGCACGGCCTCAACAGTTTTGTCTCTCTACTTTCTACCTGAAAGAGACACCAGCAAAGTGATTTTTCTTACATGCATTTCTTATCATTCACAATAAATTTAATTAAATGGGGTTATTTAAGATTGTTTTAAGTGTTATTCAGTTAAAGTTTAAATTTTGTCTTATAATTATTCCAAACTTATTGTAATGAATGCAAGGTCGAACAAGTCAACAAAAAGTACTTTCATGATTTAAAGATATTATGAGTGGTCGATAATATTTTACTCGGTTTTTCATTTATAATCAACTTAACTAAGATCTATAATATCGATTGTTCGGTCACGTGAAACATACAATTTAGTCATGTTAGTTAGATTGTCTACAAGATTTCACTCTAGTCTTTTATACAAATTATATGGTCAAATCATCATCGATCGAATGACACATAAAAATGAGATAATCATCTAATTAATGTAAACACGTAAATAATCATATTAAGAAATGTTAGGCCGATCCAAATCATGAACTCATCAAAAAAATAAACTATAAATACAAGTAAAATATAAGGTTGTCAAAACTTTTATCTTACATTAATTACAACATTTATTGTTATAATTAAGGTTTAATTATGCCTTTGGTCCCCATTTTGGAGTCAAAATCTCAAAATGGTACCGAAATTTTTAAAAGTCTCAAAATGGTCCCCTTTTGTGTTGAAACGTCTCACGTATGCCCTTCCCGTTAAGTTAAAGTTGACGCGTTAGAGGGAGTGCCACGTGTCAGTTCCTCGATTTTTTGAATTTTTTTATTAATTTTTTTATTAATTTTTTTTAATTTTTTTTTAATTTTTTAAAAAAATCAAAAAATTACCACGTGTCAAGCTGTCATCGTGCCACGTGGCAGTGACAGTGACACGTGTCAGTATTACGCCACGTGTCTTTTTGTTAGTCTCAATTTAGTCCCTTTATTTTAATTTGTCTCAATTTAGTCCCAATTTTTGTAAAAATTAGCAATTTTGTCCCCCTTCAAATTGAAACAAAATTTAATTTTATATAAATGTTATACAAATATTTTTATTAAATTTA